>Ga0080013_1004594_pt1 | contig 13497 bp, 14 predicted proteins | sample ETNvirenome_6_85_FD_69236 | JGI IMG/M metagenome (GOLD analysis project Ga0080013, IMG submission 69236) | Marine viral communities from the Pacific Ocean - ETNP_6_85 (SPADES assembly) (version 2) | ecosystem: Environmental > Aquatic > Marine > Oceanic | place: Pacific Ocean | collected 2013-06-19 | reverse complement strand
CGTGTAAGGCTGCCGATGTATCAAGAGCGACAGTCCACCGTCATCGAGCCAAGTACCCGCAATTTGAGGAAGCGTGGGACGGTTCGATGGAAGAAGCACTCGATAAGCTTGAAGGCGTTCTCTGGCGTGAGGGTGCAAACGGGCATATCCGCGCCATTGAACTCGTACTCAAAGCACGCAGACCAATGTTCCGAGAAGGGCATAAGTCTGAAGTCACGGTCAACAACAACAGCCTCACACTGATAGACGGGCAAGACCCAATCGACCTGCTCAACTCTCGAATGAACGATATGCGCCAGCGCATGATTGCCAGCGAGCGTGCTTCCACAGATAAGATCATCGAGGCTAGCGTTGAAGTTCTGGAAACAGAAAATGCAGGGAACAAATCGTAACCGCTAGCCCATATACCAACATGAGCAACGCCGAACTGCTCACAGCGACAGGCACGTTCGATGAATACACAGCCTCACTAGATAATGAGTCGGCTGCTCGGTTGCTCTATGATTTCGATTTCTGGGCGCGCCCGAAACAGCAAATGCCAATGGGTGACTATCTGACATGGTTGCTAATGACTGGACGAGGCTTCGGAAAGAACTGGGCGTTATCAAAGAACATTCTCGACCTGATAGAGAACCACGGATATAAGCGCATCGCACTCGTTGGCAGAACCGTTCCAGATGTACGCAAGACGATGATCGAAGGGGAGTCCGGTATCCTCACACTAGCCCCGCCGTGGTTTCGCCCTGAGTACACGCCATCGAACCGCGAACTCGTCTTTCCAAATGGCGCAATCGCCACTACATATACAGCAGCCGAACCCGATCAACTCCGCGGTCCTCAACATGATCTAGCAGGGGTTGATGAACTCGCAGCGTTCAGGCAGATAAACGGCGAGCAGGAAGCGTTCCAGAACCTCAAAGAAGGGCTGCGTATCGGCAACCAGCCACGCATCATCGCCACGACCACGCCACGACCAACGAAGTTCATGCGGGAGTTAGTGAAGGACGATCTAACCGAAGTCACAGGCGGTCATTCAGACGAGAATAAATCCAACCTGCATCCATTATGGTACGCCAATGTTATCGAGCCTCTGCGTGGCACAAGGCGCGGAAGGCAAGAGACTGAAGGACAGCTGCTCGAAGATGTAGAAGGTGCGCTGTGGTCGCATGACAACATCGACAAATACAGAGTTCCAGAAATGCCCGCTGGCGTTGCGCTTGTCCGTGTGGTGGTAGCTATCGACCCGGCTGGCGGTGGCGGTGACGAGGTAGGCATTGTCGGCGCAGCGAAAGCCTCTGACGGTGAGTATTACGTTTTGCGAGATCGCAGCCTGTTAGCAACTCCATTACAATGGGGATGGGAAGCGAAGAAACTTTATGACGAAATTCGTGCTGATCGGATAGTTGCGGAGAAGAATTACGGCGGCGATATGGTGGAAGCCACTATACGAAACGTCGAAGGTGGTGGCACAATGGCATATAAGCCTGTCACCGCCAGCCGTGGAAAGGCTATTCGCGCTGAACCCGTTTCGGCACTTTATGAACGTGGGCTAGTTCACCACGTAGGAATATTTCCAGAACTTGAAGATCAGATGACAAGCTGGACACCTGATTCCCCGGATTCACCCGACAGGCTCGACGCGCTTGTCTGGGCTATTACTGACCTAATTGATACAGCTAGTCAGGGAGTTTGGTAGTGTCATTCCGCAGCCGCTTACTCGATAAGATACCGTATTTTCAGAACATACGAGATATTCCACTAGAGGACATTCGCGAAGTCGCTGTGACCATGCCTGTGGGAGCAACTGAATCTGTGCGCCCAGCGCGTTCATATACAGGTGCAGCAGATCAGGGCTATCGAAACAACGAACTGATATTCGCTTGCATACAGGAATACATCACCAGCGCATCAGAAGCCGTTCTTGTAGTCGGCAACAAAGACGATGATGGAAACCTGATTCCAACCACCGACGCACGCGCCACTCAACTCATAGCCGAACCCAACCCAAGCATGGACACCGTGGCATTCCTTGAAGCGTTACACATGCAGTTGCTCATCGGTGGCAACGTCTACCTATTCACTCCACGCAGCGCAATAGGCACGATCACAGGCATGTACTGGTTGCGCCCTGACCGGGTGCAGATAATCCCTAACGAAATGACAGGTGCGGCGCGTGGTTACAAGTACACAATCGGAAATACGCCTTACATAATCCCTGCCGAGTTTATTGCTCACCACAAGACCACCGACCCGTTGAACGATTGGTACGGACTCGGTAACTTGCAGGTGCTTGCGAAGATGGTCAGCCTCGACACAGACGCAACGGACTTCGCTCGTTCAGTATTTGAAAACAAGGGTGTCCCTGCTGGTTTCTTGAAGGTTGCTCGCAAGATAAACAACCAAGATGAAGCCGACAGCATTCGCCGTAACTGGCACGCTCGCTTCGCAGGTAAGTCCAACTGGCAGCGCATCGGTGTGCTGGATGAAGATGCGACATATGAACAACTCGCCCCGAACATGGGCGACATGGCGATGCCTGATCTTCGCGGCATTACTGAGTCTCGCATCTGTGCAGTATTCGGCATTCCTCCAATCGTGGTTGGCGCGAAAGTCGGACTAGACTCAGCGACGTATTCCAATTACAAACAGGCGAAAGAATCTCTGTGGGAAGAAACGTTGCTTCCTGCTTACAAGCGTGTTGGTGCGTTCCTCACCCGCGCTCTGCGTGATACCCCAGACTTCAGGGAAATGGAGTTCGGCTTCGATTTCTCAGAGGTTCGCGCTCTGTCTGATGATATGAAGGAAATGGCAGAGATTGAGCAGATTAGAGCGAACACGGCTGGCGTTCTTGTTCGAGCCGGTTGGAATCCTGATTCAGTAGCAGACGCACTACAACTTCCAGACACTCTTATTCATACAGGGCTAGTACCTGTTACTGTGCAAGGTGAGTCGCTTGCTGAAGGTGTTATGTCTACCGGGACGATTCCACCTAGCGGCGCACAGGCAACAATGACCGCTCCAACCGAAACGCCTGAATGCTCGTGTGGTTGTTTGGATGGAAAGTGGGCTACCCTGCCAGAAGTCAAAGGCGTGAAAGAACTCGAAGCAGCCGTTGACCGTGAGTATCTCGACAGCACAGACGATACCGAATCGACCATTCAGAAATCATTCAACAAGCTAGGGCAGGACGCTGATTCAATTCTTGGGCGAGCCATTCAACAGGACGAGGAAGAACCCGAAGTTGTGCGCGCTGCCCCGACGTTTGGGATAAGTGGGGAAACACTCATTCCGTTCACATACGATGCCACATTAGCGCAGGAGATTGCGCCAGAGTTGCAGAAGGTAGCCGAGCGCACATGGCAGGACGTAACTCGCGCCGGGGTACTATCTGAGATTTCATTCACATCGCATGAGGGCGCAGTTCTCAACCGGCTGAATCAGGCTTCGGCTCGCGTAAAGGCAATCAACGATGTGACCCGAACCCGAATCAATACGGCACTTCAGGAAGGCGTGAACCGTGGCTATTCGCTGCGCCAGATCGCTGACGGCGTGCAGAAAGATCAGTTCAACGGTCTACGCAATATTGTTCGCGGTATGCCGGGCAGACCTGATGCAGCTAAACGAGCGCGAACGATAGCACGCACCGAGGTTCGGTGGGCGCAGAATCAGACCACCGCACTTCGTTATAAGTCGAGCGGTGTCAACGAGGTAATGATTCGGGATGGTGACGAGGACGACGGCTGCCGAGCGGTGGACGGAACTCGTCAAACGATAGAATGGTATGAGGCAAACCCGACAGAACACCCTAACTGCACTAGAGGCGCAACGCCGATAACAGAAGGATTATTGACATGACCGAGCAGAATCTAAGCATCAGGGCGAGTGACGATGGCAAGTCGTTCATCCTAGAGGGATATATGGTCGTGTTCGATAATATCGACCTATACGGAACAAGGTTCACCAAGAACACCGACTTCTGGGAATCAACCACATCTTCAACACCGCCGCTGATGTACGATCACGCTATGGACTCCAAACTTGGGCTTCAGATGATCGGGCAAGTGACGAAGAAGAAAACTGACGAGATCGGCATATGGTTCGAGGCTCAGTTAGACAAAGCCAACAAGTTCGCCGATGCCATTGCCACGATGGTGCGAACAGGCAAGATGGGCGTGTCCACAGGCACAGCCCCACATATGATGAGCGTTGACGGAAACACGATTACTTCTTGGGCAATCCTTGAAGTTTCATTGACTCCAACCCCGGCAGAACCCGACACCATCGGGCATCTATCACAGCGCACATTAGTGGACGCAGTAAAAGCTCTCGATGTTGCGGTTGAAGCTGTCAAGGCGTTATCCTTGAAGTCTGAACCCGCTGCCAGCGACACGGATGATGATTCATCTGCCTCGCTCACTGAGGGGCTAGACGCGAACGGACTCGACCTCGACATTGAGATTGAGCAATACAAGCGCAGCCGCTCGGCTGTGATATTAAACAGGTAGGCGAAATGAATTTCGACCCCACGATTGTTCCTGAAGTAACAGAGGACAATCTGAAAAGCGCAGCGACTCCGCTTGCGACGATTGACGAAAAGCGCAATCACGCAACGGCTCTGATCGACAGCGCGAAGTCATACGTGAATTCAAGCCCTGAATCTGCACAGCGAATGTTGTCAGAGGCTCAGAGGCTCGACACTGAGGTTGCAGGTGCAATCGCAGCGAACGACGCAATCAAGGGTTACTCTGAAGGACGGCATCTTCCAGTCAACGACGTTCCAGTTGTTGAGGGCGAAGCTGAACAGTACAACCCGAACGACAACAAGCGAAACTATTCTGCTTCGCACAAGCCTCTTGGATGGATAAAGGGCAACCCTGCCGCTGTTCAGCCAAAGTGGGTACGTGACCAAATGGGTAACACCCAGAAGGAAGAAGCCGAAGTTTACAAGCGAGCATTCGCAGCATGGATGACCGACAAGTCACCTAATGCTGAAAACTTCTTCCGCAACTCTGACCCTTCATTCGTCAAGGCTATGGAAGAAGGAACGGACGCTGAAGGTGGATACCTCGTTCCAGAGGACTGGCGTGACGAGTTGATTCACGACCCCGGTGTTCCCGGCTCAGTGATTCGCCCTTCATGTACCGTTATCCGCACAGGTCGTGACGCTGGAAACATTGCGACTTTCGGCACGACAACATGGGCTGGTATCGCCGAAGAAGGCGCATACACTGGCGCAGAATCAACCCCGACTATCGGACAGGTTGCTTTCTCAATCTGGAAGTCAGGTGGACTCGTTCGAGCATCTACCGAACTTCTCGAAGATGAGCAGCACAACCTCCCGGCTGTTCTGGCTCAAGTATTCAACGAGTCGGCTGGTCGATACGAGGACGAACAGGCTATCGGTGGTGACGGCACAAGCGAGCCACAAGGCATTCGCTCCACCGCTGCTGCTGACGTTCTGATGGCATCGGCAACCGCTGTTGTGGCTGCTGACGTGAACAAGCTGTTCTGGACGCTTCCAGCACAGTTCCGAACAAACGGTACGTTCTACTCCACTTCTAGCTTCATGCAGCAGTTGACCTCTATCGGTTCAACTTCCGCAGGGCAGACGTTTGGTGAGGACTTGACCGCAGCACCGGACACATCATTCCGTGGTCGCCCGACTGCATTGTTCGATGGCACAGGCTGGGACGATGCCGCAGCTATCGCCGCAAACGAAGAAGTTGGTTGTTTCGGTGACTTCCGAAACTACTACATGATTGACCGAGTTGGAATTTCGATTCGTCGAAACGACTCGCTCTACATGGGCAACGATCAGGTAGGTTTCTTCGCTCGCAAGCGTGGTGACGGACGAGTTGGCTTGACCAACGCATTCCGCGTCTTCAAGGCAGCAGCTTCGTAGGCTCTGACTGAGTAGATCAATCGGGGCAGCGGGTTTCGGCTCGCTGCCCCTAGTACAACCAGAAGGTTAAAAATGGCAGAAGCCACAGGCAGAAAAGCAATAAAAATCAAGTCGGTGAAAGTGGTTTGCATCAAGGCTCGATTCGTCGCTGACAAGCGGTTCGAGGTTGGTAAGAAATACAAAGTGCCAGAGCGGTACGTTGTGTCTTACCCTGAAGCATTCGTGCCAGAAGGCGACTACAAGCCCGATGTAGTCGAAGAAGTAAACGCTTAACCAATCCCCCAGAGTAGCCTTGAACGGAAAGCAATAACAGATGCGATCTAAACACGTATATGCAAACGTTGATCTGTTCAAGGACTACTTGGCGGGCGACAGTTTCGCTGGCGACTGGGACGATGATTCCGTCGTCATTCGCAACCTGCTCGAAAGCGCATCACGCACCATCGAGTCATATGTAGGTGACCGGTGTTTTGCACCGTTCAAAGCCACCCGTGAATACGATCTGGGTAGGGGCGAATTACGCAAACGTTCAGAGTTCCCGCGCACCGCTGAATACTCACTAGCAACCGACCCGGTTCTGGGAGTTGTTCCATTATCTGATTGGCTCACAGCCGCTCCCACAACAGTCACCGCATACGACTCATCGGCGCGTGACACCAGCGCAGTCCTCACCGAAGGGCTGTCGAACGATTATCTATTAGAGCCATACGCCCAAGCCCCATATCACACACTGAAGCTGTCAGAGAACACAGCAGAGAATCTCAGCGCAGGACAGAAAACGTTGACGATTCTCGGACAGTGGGGCTGGCAGAACGACACGATAAGCGCAACAACCCAAAACGGCGCAATCAGCAGCACGACCGCAACCGCTGTGACAATGGCATCAGGAAGCGCAGCGGTTTACATTGGCGACACGATTTTACTTGGCACTGAGCAGATGTATGTTTCAGCCAAGAGCGGGGTGAACCTAACAGTCATTCGCGGGGTCAATGGCACGACAGCAGCTACGCACAGCGACGGTGCAAGCATTAGTCGGTATCTATACCCATCAGATGTGAGCGAGGCGTGTCTAGCAATCGCCCGTGATAGTTTCCGAAGCCGTGAAGCAGGAACAACAGCAATCATCGGCACAGGTGGCGCAGCGATCACCCGACCGGGAAGCGAAGTTCGAGCGATATTACGAATGCTCAATAACTACAATCAGACCCGCGATTTGTCAGGGGTTTATTTCTAAGTGGCAGGAACAGACGTTCAATTCAAAGGGGTGATTTGGTCGCCTCGTAAAGTTGAGAAGATCATCGGTCAAGAGACTGAGAAGATACTCGACGAAGCTGCGATGTTCGGTGAAACTGCGGTCAAGACTCAGTTATTTCCGGGGCATGGTTTAATTACTGGCTTCCTGCGTGAGTCGGTCACAGGGACACGGGTGGATTCACTCCATGCGGTCATAGACGCTGGTGAAGTAACACAGGGCAAGAACGTCGTATACGCCAACTTCATCGAAGGCTTATACAGCATGTTCCTCAACGCTTGGCAGTTGCTAAAGCGAAAGAACCTGCCTCAACTTCTGGCTAAGAGAATTGCGGGGCGGTTAAATGGCTGATCGTCCAGCGGTTGTGGCGCGCATAGATGCACTTCTCAAGACTGTAAGCAGCCCCAATTTCCAATCGTACTATGTCGGCGAGCCTGTGCAGATTCCGACGAAGGCTGTCATTGCGTTTTGGTACGTCGGTGATGAGGCTTATGACGTAGCCCCAAAGACCCTCGGCAACGTGATGGTCACTGAGCGGTTTAGGATTAGGGCTTATTTCCCTGTGATCGCATCGCCTACAATAAAGAAGAACGTTGACTTAGCGATCTGGAACACTGTGCGAAACGTCAAAGCTGCATTGGTCGGCGACTCCAACCTTAGTGGGCTGGTGTCAGACTTAGATATTGACGATGCAGCGGTGGATTATTTTCAGTGGAGTAGCGGTGCGGTGAATCGCATCGTTACGTTCGACCTATTGATACACGACTTGGAAGCGGAGACAATCACGCCATGAGTAAACGAAGCGGGCTAGGCAACCAGCTGTACGTCGGCGGTTACGACATTTCTGGCGACGTTGGTGCGCTGTCAAATCTCAGCACGCCAAGAGGCGATCAGAACGTAACAGGCATCGACAAGAGCGCGACCGAACGCATACAACTTCTCGTTGATGGTGAGATTTCATTCGACACGTTCTTCAATGATGCGACCGATAAAATCCACGACGCTCTGAGTACACTCCCGACAACCGACCGTCAGGGCATGTTCTTGGTCAGTACTACACGCGGTGAACCTGCATTCGCAATGAACGCGAAGCAGATCAATTACGACTGGACACGCGGTGCAGAAGGCTCACTAACAGGCACGACCCAGTTGCTTCAGGCAGACGGAAACGCTCCCGCATGGGGTGAGTCTATCGCCATGAAGGAAACGATCTCATCAGCGGGCGATCTAACGGGTCACATCGACGCTCAGACAACCGCTGGTGTTGTTGCATATCTTCAGATATTCACACTTGCCTCTGGCACTCCTACGATTACGTTGCAGGACTCGTCAGACACAACGGACGGTGACGATGGCTCATGGGAAACCATTGGAACGTTCACAATCAATTCTGCTCGAAGTGCCGAGCGGCTCGTTGTCGCTGGTACGATAGAGAAAGCCTTACGCATCGAAGCGTCAGGGACATTCAGCAATCTAGTCGTGGCTGCGATGATTCGCAGAGGAACGGCAGAGGACAACTAACATGGCTAAAGAGAGTGGTCTTGGTGCGACCGTATCGGTGGACGATTCCGGTGGTTCGCTTCGAGACATATCCAACGACATAACAGACTTCAGTATCAACACGGCGCGTGCTGAACAGAACGTCACAGGTGTGGACAAATCTGCTAACGAGCGATTGCAATTGCTCGCTGACGGTACGTTCACAATGAACGGCATTTTCAATGACGCAGCAAATATGTCGCACGCTGTACTGAAAACAATTCCAAGCACTTCGGTTGTTAGAACCGTGACTATCGCAATCAGCGGTCAAACGCTTTCGATGGAAATGGTTCTTGGTGACTATGCTTTGACTCGATCAGCAGCGGGTGATTTCACATGGTCTGTCACGTGTGCGCTTGCCAGCGGTACTGTTCCAACTTGGTCATAAAATAACAGAATTAGTACATCACTAACCCGGAGGTGAATGGTGGCAAAGCGAACGAAGAAGTTTACGGTCAAACGCAAGACCACGACGCTCGAACTCACAGGCGACTATGAGGGCGGCGAAGTGGTTGTTGTTGCTAACACTCCAATGTCTGTTCTGTTTCAGATCATGGGCATGGATAACGCAGGATTGAGGAAACAAGAAAAATTGATTCGCCAGTTCGGTGATGATGTTCTTGTTTCTTGGAACTTCACAAACGAGGCTGGGGACGATCTACCACCGACAGGCGACGGCGTTGTTGCTCTGGACGCTGATGTTTTCAATGCCATTGTGAGCAAGTGGACTGAGACTCTCGGCGGTGACAAAAATTTAGACTCGCAGCCGAGCGAACAAGAAGCGTCGGTTTAGTTGCTGCACCGCTGCCGGGCGAGATAATCATAGCGGAGGCAGTTGACCAACTAGCCCAAAGATATGGACAATTACCAACAGACATACTCGAAGCAGATGTACAGAACTGGTCGATTGCAAAGCGCGCTGACTTAGGCGCATACGCTAGACAAGGAAAGCCGAAGAATGGCAGCTAACGAAGCAAAAATTATTGTCATTGCAGATGATAAAGCCTCCAAGACGCTAACTGGAATCGGTGAGAAGGCGAAATCTATGCGGGGTGCATTCCTCGCCGTGGGTGCTGCCGGGGCTGCTGTTACGGGCGCAATCGGGCTGTCAATCAAATCATTCGCCCAAGCTGGTGATGAGATTCAGAAGATGGCTCTGCGTACAGGGCTGGGGACTGAAGCACTCTCGAAGCTGAAGTTTGCGTTAGAGCAGTCCGGTTCTAATATCGAAGGCTTTGAAAAGGGCATTCGCCGCATGTCCTCGTTTATTCAGGACGGGCGTGACGGTCTAACTGAAACAACTCGCGCACTCGACACGTTAGGCATCGCTGTATCTGACTTCGATGGCATGTCACCTGAAGCGGCTTTCGATACGCTCTCGACGGCTCTGGCTGGCGTTCAGGACGATCTTGCACAGTCAGCATTGGCACAGGATATATTCGGGCGATCTGGAACGGCTCTGCTGCCCTTACTCAAACAGGGGAAAGACGGCATCGAGGCGTTGAAGCAAGAGGCGCAAGACCTCGGCATTGTATTCGATCAAGATGCAGCGAACGCCGCTGCTCGGCTGGTAGACGCTCAGAACACTCTTAGCAAATCATTTCAAGGCGTGCAGTTTGCACTAGCTGAAGGTGTTGCCCCTGCTCTATCCGGTGCTTTGGAAAAAATGGGCGTGATAATTTCCAAAGTTACTGAGTTCGCCAAAGAAAACCCGGTTCTAACTAAAACGATTGTCGCTCTTGCGGCTGGACTTGGCACGCTAGCGATTGCGGTTGCGGGGATTGGTTTAGTGTTGCCGATCATGGCGACTGGCTTTGGTATAGCTTCAGGAGCGAGCGCAGTTTTCACAGCGGCATTGTGGGCGCAGGTAGCGGCGTGGATTGCAGCGAACGCCGCCACAGGTGGAATTATTATTGCCATTGGAGCGGTGGTCACTGGAATTGTTCTTCTAATAAAGAACTGGGATGACGTTGTTCGCGCTATAAAAATCGGCATCAATTTTATGATGGGCGCAGTTGAAACATGGGCAAACTTTTATATCGAGGCAATCAATAAAATCATCGGCGGTATCAATAAATTAGCTGAGGTGTTTGGCAAAGAAATCGACGAAATCACAGAAGTAAAATTCAAACGACTAAACACAGCAGCCGAAGAATCCGCTGAAGTCGTTGACGAATCAAGCGATGAAATGGGGGATTCGCTAGAAGGGTTGCAGCTTGATTTTACTGAGACTGCTGATGTTGCGGAAGATGCTTACAAGCGAATGGCGCAAGCGGCGCAAGACGCTCACGATATACAAGTCAAAGAAGCCATTGAAGCATCAAAAGGGCTTAGTGAATTATTCCAACGCAAGCGAGAACGTGACGACAAAATTGCTCAGTGGGACAAACAGCAAGCCGAGAATGCAATGGCTCTGGCGATAGAAGAAGCCGAGGCGATTGTTGCTGCAAGTGATAAGCGGTACGCAGATATTAAGACGCTAAGAGAAGATGATCTGGAACGGTTCTTTGATGTTCAGGATACAAAGCGAGCAGTCGCCGAAGCACTCGCAGAGGACAATAAAGCAGAGTTCGAGCGGTTAAGGGAAGCCGTGTTCGCTCTGCCATCAGTCATACCCGCTGGCGGCATTACGGCGGGGGATGATGAGACTGCCATCGCTGCCATACTTGCTTTCAAAGCCAGCCAGCAAAGAGTCACCGACCCTGCCTTGATGAACACCGCTGCGTTTAGAGGCGATGCTCTGGGTGCGATGGTACTAGAATCCCGCGGGCATGTTTTAGGCGGTGCGCCGCCAATGATTGATGGCACAGCCCCATATCCTGTCATCAATGTGAACGTCGATACAGGAGGGGGCAGCGTGGTTGCCGAGGACTTGAGTGAAACAATTACTAAGGGCATCAACGAAGCAATCCATCAAGGCGTTTTTATGGGGCAAGAAGGTCTTTAATTGCTTTCCATTCCGACCCGAACCATAGTCAATACTGAACTCTCGACAACTGCTTCGACCGTAACTCTCAGCGTCGGCACTCCATCGTTGCCGTTCACACATCGGCATCTAGTCGTTCGCGTGAATGCTATCGCCACAACAGGCACGCCCAATATCTTGGTCAGGTTCAACACCGACACGGGGGCAAACTATAATTATCAGATAATGAAGGGCGCAGTCTCATCAGCATCGGCAGTTCGTAGTTCGGCGCAAACATCGCTTCTATTTGGCAGCTTGTCGAGTACATCAAACGAGTTTAGTGGCGGCGAATTTTTAGTTCCTGATGCGTTTTCGACTCGCTCATATAAATCGCTGGTGGCTTTATCAGGACAAGTCGAGGACAGCGTTCATTCATCTGGTGGGTTATGGTTAGACACATCGGCAATTACAAGCGTGACAATTTTCACATCGGCTAGCACGTTTGCGTCTGGGTCTGTTTTCGATCTTGCGGTCGTCGATGAAATGTATGCCGTACCGGGAGCAGAAACGATAGTCGTTTAGAGGAAGTCATGGCAACGTCTTTTCTAGTAGTCAAAAACAATGCAATCTCTACGCTGGCATCGGGCATCACTGATGTTGCAACGTCGCTAACGGTAGCGTCGGGCGAGGGGGCTTTGTTTCCTTCATCGTTCCCGTTCCACATTACGATTGAGGACGAGATTTTATCCTGCACGAATCGGTCTACTGATGTTCTAACAGTAGTACGCGAACAGCAGGGAACGTCTGGCGTTGCTCATAGTGCAAACGTGGCAGTCGGGTTGAACGTAACAGCCAAGAGCGTGACTGATCTGAACACGGCGGTCAATAGTGCAGAGGATAAGATCGGCACAGGGGCAAGCACTCCAACCGCCAATAAAGTCCTCAGAGCCACCGGCACAGGCACTTCAGCATGGGCGCAGGTCAATCTATCCACTGACGTAACTGGAACGCTCCCTGCGTCGAATATATCTTCTGGCAGCGATGATGATTTCTTGCGTATTGATGGAACAAGCGTCGAAGGCAGAAGCGCAGCGGAAGTTCTCAGCGATATTGGTGCGGGTGCTGCGGCTGGTTCAGGTTCTATTGTTACCGTTGGCGCGCTGAACTCTGGCTCAATAACTTCTGGGTTCACTTCGATTGATGTGGGTTCAGGGGCTATCACTACCACCGGAACAGTAAGCGCAGGCACAGTAAGCGTCGCAGAAGATGGGAAGGTTGACTTTAGCAATACAGCCCCCGGCACAAGCGGCGATGCAACTGGATTGATTTTCTCGTTCACCGCAGGGGCTACTCTTGCCATTGGTGATGTGGTCTACATGGGGACTGGTGGAAAAGTTTTGCTGTCTGATGCGGACGCTGTAACTTCAATGCCAGCCCTCGGTATTTGCACAAGCACCGGATCAGATACCAACCCGGTCGATGTGATGGTTCAGGGAGTGATGAAATTAACAGGCTGGTCATTCACGGCTGGCAACGATATTTTCGTTAGTGCTACGGCGGGTGATGTGACCGGGACTGCCCCATCTGGAAGCGGTGACACGGTGCAGAAGGTCGGTGTCGCAACAGCTTCGGACGCTGCATATTTCAACTTCAACACGACTGAGGTTCTGCTTGCCTGATATAGCCAAGATCAACAACGTCGCAGTCGCCGACATTTCCAAGCTGGATTCGATTACGCTTGCCGACGGGCAGAAGGTTAACAATCAAAGCGTCAGCCTTGTAAGCGACGCACACACATTGATTGCAACGGCTACTGCTTCTTCATCGTCAACACTGTCGTTTACTTCGGGGATTTACTCGACTTACGACGTATATGAGTTTCGCTTTGAGAACCTGCAC
>Ga0080013_1004593_pt1 | contig 13501 bp, 13 predicted proteins | sample ETNvirenome_6_85_FD_69236 | JGI IMG/M metagenome (GOLD analysis project Ga0080013, IMG submission 69236) | Marine viral communities from the Pacific Ocean - ETNP_6_85 (SPADES assembly) (version 2) | ecosystem: Environmental > Aquatic > Marine > Oceanic | place: Pacific Ocean | collected 2013-06-19 | reverse complement strand
TTGAAATCTCTCTCTGTCTTCCGAACCTTCGATGTTGCTGACTTATATTTAGCCTTCGCTGCGCGGCCTTCAGTTGCTTTCCCTTTAAAGCTCGCCTTCCTTGCTGCTGCTTTCGTGACCTTAGCTTTCGCGCTCCGTTTCTTGCCGGCTGCTGCTTGCTTCGCGGTTCCTTTCTTCTTGCCCTTAAATTCACTACCCCTTTCCATCTTGTTATAACTTTTCTTCAGGTCGATTTTTGCCCTGATCTTTTGAGCTTTCGTTTTAGATCCTGCCCTCGGAGCCTTATCTCTACTTAACCGACCAAGATCGCTCGTCTGATAAGCGGGCTTACCAGTCTGCTTTTTAATGACTCTCTTCTTAGCGGAATCACCACCTGTCTTGCGGTCAGCCCTTCTTGCTGCTTTATATTCAGCCCTCGCTGTACGGCCCTTAGTTGCTTTGCTCCTGAATGATTGCTTGCGTCTTGATGCGGTCTGAGATCTTAAGCCCTTCTTGATACCTGAACCGGCGGCCTTGCCCTTGCCTGTCATCTGATTGCTTAAAGTCGTCAGCTTTCTCTTTGCTTTCGTAACGTTTGAACCTGTTTTCGCTTTCCCTCCAAACTCTGACTTTATTCGCTTCTCAAATCTCAGACCACTCTTCGCATCATGGTAAGCAGCCCTCGCGCCTCGTCCTGCTGTCGATTTACTCTGCTTCCCTGCCCGTTTACCCCCGCCGCCTTTCGATGAAAAACGTCCGATCTTATCCCTTACATATCTACGGGCCATGACTAGTGCACTAATATTGTGTTGATAGTAGCGAACGTATGACAGTAATAAAAGCAAAAACTCTTTTCGGAGATCTCACTTTTACCCACGAAAAGAACAAGGTCTCTGTCAAAGGAAACTCTGACGCATTGACTTATTGGAGATTCTTGAAGAATCAAGGATTATTCGGAGCCTATGGATTCACCCTTGACCCACAAGATTGCTTGTTAAGTGACTTGACTAATGCTCTCGCAGAAAAAATCGGAGAGGAAAATCTCTCATGGGACAAAAACGCCCAGAGCCAAATAGACGATGAAATGGAAATCCCATCAGGGGCAATTCCTTAACTCTGACTCAAGCCAACAATCATTTCGAACAAATCAGGATGTGACTTCCAGAGCTCATACATCCCAATACCTGACTTATCGGCAAACTGCTCTATACCCATAGTCCAGACTTCAGTTGCGTTGTCCCAATAAACCTTGCCCATATATGGACTCATATATTTATCTAAAACAACCCGCTCATGTGATTTATACCCGCCTCTTGGGTACAGAGTCTGAAGCATAAACTTCGGCTTGCCATCTTCAGTGGGGATTGTTCCAGCGGCGGCCATCTCTCTTCCTTTCTTTGTAAGGCTAAGACCCATCTTTTTGCCCCATCTTTTTACTGCTTGAGTTTCATCTTCAATTAGCTTTATCCCATCCTCTTCCTGCAATATATGCAGGCGGGTGAAGGCTTTTTCATTTCTCCATTCTGTAGCCCAAGATGACATCCATTTGTTTTGTCGTTCTGTTGTATGTGTTATTTCGTGAAATAAATCTTTCCTTAGCTTGTTGAATCCCCGATTATTTCCAATCGTAATTTGTTTTCCTTTATTGAAGGCCCGTGCTTTTATCCCTTCGATCAGCGAAACACTTCCGATACCTGTCTTCTTCGGCTTGATTCCCCGGCCATTAAACATACGAACGTAATCATCCAAAGCCTCTTTCGCAACTTTCAGCCTTGAAGGCCGCAGCTCACGGAAGACAGGCAAGGAGGTATAGCGTTTTACATCCTCCTCAGATAAAGAGGTTAATAGCATCTTCCCTCTCAAACGACCAAAGGCTTTTTCTGCTTTTTTCCTTTGGCGTTCTTCTAAAGCTTCAACCCTTTCCAGCATCCCAATTACTTCTTTTTTCGATTTTAATTTTTGAATTTCTTTCTTTTCAATCCGTTCAATAATCGTTCGCTCTAAATTAAGTTGTTTCTTATTAATGCTTTGCCATACACCAATTTCAGGAGCGTTCTCTTTTATGAAGGCACGTCCAAGAGCTTGTGTTTTGTCTCTTGTGACCCCTCTCTTCATCTTTGGTAAAGTCGACCCATACCAAGATTTCTCTGGTAACGCTTTTGCGGCTTCTGCAACTTCAATCCGCCTCAAATTATTTTCTTTAACAATCTGAGTAAGCGTTTTCTCTGTTCCGTCTGTACTGATCAACTTCCGAATAGCTTTATCACCATTACTTCCCTTCCTTGCTGCTAACCGGTTGAAATAAACAGCTTTCTTCTTCCCTAATGCCTCAATCTGCTCAGGTCCTGGACCTAAATATTTACCTTTATCATTCGTAAGTCTCTTGTCATACAGCCATTTTCCATAAGATTCGCCCGCTGGCACTGGACCGTCTTTGCTCATCCGAAAAGCATCATCATCTGGACGTTGAATGCCGTATTTCTCCTCTAAAGCATCCCAATTAGGAACAGCAATCGTCGTAGATCTGCAGTTGAAATGAAGCGGCGGTATTGGTCCGTCGTCGTACGAATATTCTTTCCCGTCCTTGGTTGCACAAGTCAAAGACGTTCGACTATCAAGCGTTGCAACGAAAATAAAATTATCTGTTATTTCTCTATTCGCCCTATAGGTCTGTTGGCTCGCAGTATTTGAGACCTGATTAACACTTGTCCGCACAAGCGTCATTATCTGATGGTTTGCCATCCTTGTTAAATAAGGTCCGCCGGCTTGAGCTATTTGCCTGACCCCTTTCTTCGTTATTGCGCCCGCGGCCATCTCGAACCCTGTTCCAAAATCCATGCCGCCTTGGCGACCAATTAAATTACGGACAATTTTGGGTGTTGATTCACCTGTCAATAATCCATCTTGGACAACTAAACGAAACTTCTGAGCAGATTTCTCTGATAAACCTCTAAATGCTTTGCCCAAAGAATCCCCGTTAGGGAGAGTGATCGGTGCCCCTTGCTGTGCTCCTAGAGAATAAGTCCCTGTAACCTTCTCTCCTAAATCATCGCTCAACGTGACCATATTCAGATCTGTTGGATCTGTTTCCACAACCGCCTGCGCAAACTGTGGAGTAACCATTAGTTCTCGAACTAAATCGTCCGATCCCGGCACCTGTCCCAACAACTGAGCTACTGCAAATTCAGTTTGGACATTTGCTAAATCCGTTAGCTCGCCCTTCATTAATTTCGACGCATCTCCTGCCCATCCATCAAGGCTTGTCTTTAATGAACCCAATATCATCCGCAATCTTTGCGCTCGATAAGACGCGGCATACTCCTGCGCGTCCATTGCCAATAATTCATTCGTTGCATTAAGGACGATGCGGTTGTATGCAACAACAACCTTCTTCGCAACATTATTGCTATAGCGATTTAGGTCAATCGCATTTTTATAAACGCTTGGCGGTACTCCTTGTTTTTCCGCCATTTATCACTCCTCTGCCGGAATTGCTTGCTCTGCCGGTCCTCCCATCTCAATTAATCCGCCGGCTTCTGTTGCTTCGAGTTCTCCTTCTACGTCGAAATCATCCCCAAGTACTTCATTGTCCGAAAGTTGCGTCAGTAATGTTTCCTTAGAAATTGTGCCGGCTGTATAAAGTTGCAGCAGGCTCCCAATCTCTTGAGAGTCAAGACGACTCGATAAGAAATCACGGTTCACAAAAGTGCTACCAGATTCGACTCCTAAATAAGCAGCATGAAACCTCAGGCAATTATCGAGTAAATCCTGCGTTTGCTGAGCAATCAACATCATCGTGCTATCGCCTTGCGACCGGTCAATGCGCTTGGCTTCCGCCGCTTCGCCGACCAATTTCTGACCAAGTACAGCGGCAAGGCCGAGTTCATTTACCTGCTTTTCAATCTGCTCAATCTGCTTGAATTGAGCATCGAAACTTTTACCGCCGGGCTCTATATATTCGGCTCGACCTTCCGCAGGGAATGCTACAGCTTCTCCCGGTCCTGCAGTTACTTCATCAGTTGTCGCGGGATAGCCAAAGAAAGCTAAAAATGGCACCGCTGAAATATGGAGCATATTACTCAGATCTGAGCTGACTTGAAAATGCTTCAAATTCAACTCCGCGATATCCTCCATCGGGGGTCTTGACTCAAGCAATCCCACTCTGTTCGAATAAGCCGTAGCGAAAGGAATTACATCAAGGCTCGTAGCCCCTTCCTCATGAAGGGTCCAATCTGATCTTTCTTTATCTTTTCGATGGATCTCATACCCTCCAGGAGTTAACAATCGAATTTGTTGTACCTCTTTCTCCCCATACAAACCGTCAGGCTCAATAACTCGTTCTGATAATCGCAATTGAACTAATTCTTCACGGCCTTCCTTCTTCTCAGTCCTCCAACCAATAATGTCCCGAGGAGCATAAGGAACCCAATAAGGTCGCCCCCTACCATCCTGCGGTGCATCAACAAGAACTCCTACATGCCCATATCTAATTAATTTCTTTGCAGCCTCAAACGTGAAAATATTTAGATCGTTTCCTAATAAGTCGACATCAAATAATTCTTCCCTAATTACATCAGGAACATCATTTAACCGCACCGGCTTGCGTGTCAACATGCCGGCCAACATCCGCTCGATTCTTACATAGAGAGGGCTGAGAACGGATTTAGAGAGGCGATTATCATAACTTTCGTCTAATTCTCTTGGCTCCTGCGGTAAATATTTTCGATGCTTAGAGCGCATTTCATACGTGCCCTGCACTAAAGCATCAATCAAAACCCAGTGCGGTTGCATGTTCAACCACGCTTGATTTGGGTCACTAACTTTCGTGATGCGAGCCTTCGCACCCTTTCGATGATCCCTATATCCGCTATACGTCACGGCATCACAGTGAATTTAGTACCAGTGTAAGGACATAATCAGTAAATCCTAATTCCTGTACCCTTTCCTGCTCGAGCATAAAGCAGGCTGAACTCTCTATAGACCATATATCCCAAAGCATCGTTCATGTGGTCATAACCATTTTGTTTGTCTGGATCACCCGTCTTTTCGTCATAACTTTGAAGCTCAAGACACTCAATTAATTTCACACAGCAAGGAGCAATCTCGAGGCGTATTTCGCCTTTTGAATTGCAGAGGAGCGCATTGACCGAAGCAACTCTGTCCTTGATTGGCGGGTTCGCCTTTCCGCTGCAATTGCTGAATCCATAAGACTCCATAATCGCGAGGTCTGTTTTTGCAGCATTGGTAGTGCGATTGCCTCCGCTGGCATCGGGAAAAGCTCTAATTCTTCGATGCGGATAGCGGCGTTGAGCTTCTTTGCACAGTGCATCTGTGTCGTGTACCCCAGAAATTTCGTCGATTATGACTAACTTATTGCCATCTCGCACCCCTATAACTGCATTAGTGTTATCAATATTAAAATCAATCCCCATAAGCAAAAACGGCTCTTCGCTGTAGTCCTCCGGTTCAATGACGTGGTTTTCTCTATCGAAGCGAGAATAAACACTGCCCGTACTCAAATTGACAAATAAACCTTCGAGATAAGCCTTGATCAAATTGTCTGGATAATTAGCTTTAAGGCTGTCAATAAATCCCTCCGGCAAATAAGGATTATCCGCAGTCCTTGCTCGAATTAATCCTGTATCTTCTCCGGCCTCTTTTTCGAACGTATTGAACGCCCATCCATAACCCTCCGGTGTTGTTGCGGCATATAGCTGCTGAACATTTCCAGATCTAAGCCGAGCGAGAGCCATGATCGTCGCCTGCTCAGCGTCATAAGTGGGAATAGTATCTGCTTCGTCAAAACCCACTGCACAGAGATTCTGTCCTCGCAAGCGTTGGTAAGTCAGCATCGTTCTAAGCAATATCGTGTGATTTCCTTCGCTGAAATGCAGCGTATATTCCGGTAAAGGACTCGCCCTAAAACTAAAAGGAATATCCCACTCATCGAGAAGATCATTCATTGTGCGCTGCAATATGTCCCGAAGCATCGGCGCGGTGGGTTCAAAAAGAGCCGAAACAAAACCCACATTCATACAGGCAAGAATGATTGCCTTACTCACAAGAGCATGAGTTTTTCCTGCACCGAAACCACAAACAAGACCAAGCTTGCGGTGCTCGATGTCCTCCACAAACGCCGTTTGATGCGGCAATAACCCATCAAGAATTTTTGATTTAACCTCTTCGACCGTTGGCAGACGATTGATCGAGGCTGCCGTTGCATAAGCCATCAATGGCCCTGCTTCGCAAACACCAGCAATGAGCGATGTGCTCATTAGTTCAACTCAAACCGCAGTAATCGAGCCTGCATCTCTATGCACCGAAGAGCAGTAGCAATATTTCCTTTTTCACCGGCTAAACGCTCATAATTCTGCAATTTTGAAAGCGCTTGCATCAACCATTGGGGTCTTTCAACCTGAGAGTCAATAAGCTGCAAATCACGGGCTTTTGAAATGTAAACCTGTATTTGGCCTTCAGACAGTTCCCATATTTCGGAACAATGCCGAACAAGCTGAGTTGTCGTCAATCCAGTAAGCAGCATGTCATAGACCGCATTAACGCGAGCCTGAACTTCTGCTTTTGTGGATGAAGACTGAGCCATATCCAAAGGATATTAGATCTTTTCGACAGCGTGTACCTCAAAAGCGGTTTCAAGTGAGGCTTTTATCAGATAAAGCTCGGTGACGTAAGACTGAAGAAGTTCACGAGGGAGAGGTTCTTTATCTTCGATTGCATTATCAGAAATTGCATTAGCAACGGACTGAACCTGATCCAATAAGCGAGAAAAGTTTTCAAGAACAGGCTTTTGCTTGGTACTGATTTTAATTCGATCCATGTTTTTGTTAATGAGAAAAAGTGTTCCTACCGTTCCTACCCGTTCCTACCTACCTATCAAACTTACCTGAGCCCTATGTCTACCCCCGTCTACCCCACACTACTATATAAATACTAAATTATAGAAAAGGTAAGAACAGTAGGAACTATAGGAACAAGGTAGTGATAAAAAGGGGTTAGCCGTTCCCACCTACGGGTCAGAGGTAGGAACCCAGACCCAAGAAGGCACATTATTGATGCGACGGCGCTTTCTTTTGTAATTCAGGCTCTTGAGAATGGTTGAGATCTGCATTTGATCAGCTCGAGTTTGTTTATCAACAGTTTTGTCAACAGCTTCGGTGAGAATCAATTCAGAGGTGATGTGTTTCATCTGATTCGCGGGTTGATTAAGCCAAGCGGCGATAGGTGGCAACCAGGGTGAATCAACTAAGTAAGATTTATTTTCTTCGGCGATACGTGCTTCTTGCTCATCGGTGAGATAGTGAGGTTCTTTGTTGCGATAAGCATGAACAGCAGCAGACCAAATACTTGATCGTTCAATTTCAAGAGCATCGGTATCGATTTTGCTTGAGCAGGGAATAACCCAGAACCGACGGTTACCCGTTTCATCAACAAGGAAAGTGTCTTTGTTGGTTGAACCGACAATAATTCCTTTACGCGGATGTTCTTCTGTAGCTTTTCCGTAAGGTATGCGGAACATATCGGTTGAACGAGAAAGAAAGGATTTAATTTGGCCGGCGTGTTTACGAGAAGTGATGTGATCGAGTTCGGACCATTCCATCAAGAAGCTTCGGTGCAGAACAAGGAGATCATCTTTTGAAGAAATATCCCCTAAAGCGTCTGAGAAGAACGGACCGCCGAGTGTCTGCCAGAAAGTTGATTTACGGATGCCTTGTTCACCGAGAAGAACAGTTGCTGAATCGTGCTTTGAACCTGGCTCGAAAACGCGGCGACAAGCGGCTATTAAAGTTGCCTTCAACATCGTGTCATAGATGGTCGGCTCAGGAAAATTCGCATCAACGGGTCGAAGATAAGTTGTTGCGAGCCGATCAATGTAAGTCGGGGTGATATTTGCAGCGGCATCTTCTAAGAAGATTCGGACGGGATCATATTCATTTTCATGTGCAATTTTGACTAAACAGTCGAGGGACATTTCTTTCGGAACTCTGTACCCCATTTCTGAGAGCTGGAGATAAAAGAACTCGGCACCTTTTAAGACTTTTTCGTTTATTTCTATTGACTGGGTAAAAGTGTTGTATCTGATGTCTTCATCAGATTTGCGTAGGAAGTGAAGAAGTTCGTTAGGAGAGAGAGGCTCGAGCTTCTTCGGAATAATGGATGTTTCTTCAGGAGGGACATGGCCATTGGATGACGGAGCCATGATTGATTTCGGAAACCTCTTTGGTTCAGGAGACCAACCATCTTTGACGGCGTAATGATGAAGAGTGCCAAGGGTTACACCGGAACGTTTACCGAAGGACTTCCATTTATCTTCACAAGCTCCGGGTACATATTTAGAAGAATGAGAAGACCATTGATCCCAAGCGGTTAAGAGTCGATCGTCACCGACACTATGGAGACTGATACCGATTTGAAGCCAATCGTTGTATTCATCACGGCAAGAAGTGATGACGTTTAGATAGGAGAGAGCTTTTTCGTAATCAGATTCTTTAACAACTTCAACGACTACAGATTTAGCCTTCCGCATCTTGTCGATGAGCCAATCAGGAGCAAAAGCGATATCAAGATCTGAGGGTGAACGGCCGTCCATCCATCGATAGCCGCAATTTTCCATCGGATGTTCGCCGGCTACAACTGATTGACAGCCATCCCATCGAAGTTCTACCTGTTCGATGGCACCGTCTTCATCGATAACACCTGTTCTAAATTTTCGAGTTGATAGATCTTTCCAACATTTCTTAGGAACACGAAAGATGATTTGATAACGACCGATGCGTCCAGACGTAACCATCCAAGAAGGAGGAAGTTCGCCCCACTTAGCGAGGAGGCTGTCGCAGCTCGGGCCATCATGATCTAAAAAGAGAAGGCCACCGGATTGAGGGCCGCAGCAAACACCAATAGCTTTTGCTTTACCTGATTTGATCTCAGCAAAAAGCTGAGAACGAGAGAGAGGATTCTTCTGCCAATCTTTTTGATAGGGTCTTTTACTGCCATCAACGGCGACGTATCCCCAGTCCGCGGGCAAGCGGGTAATTTGCTCTTTGATATCCATCAAGAGTTCTTAATAAACCCGTCGAGGGATCGATTTTGTTGAAGGAGGGAAAAGATCGTGCGAATGTAAGCAGCACGGCTAACTCGTAATTGGAAGGCTTGTTTATCAAGCCAAGCAATCTGATCGACAGAGAGAGCAACGGTGACTTCTCTAAACTTTTCGGCCACTGGGGTTTACAGGGGGTTTATATGGGGATACCCTACCGCTAGCGTCAACCCCGCGCAAATGGACGACCTTTGGCACCAGATATTGAGTGAAATAGAGCTGCCTTCTACTCGGATGCTCCTTTCCCAGCAAGCTCGGCTAGTAAGAGCAGACAAAGAAAGAGTTGTGATTGCGGCTAACGAGAACTGGATAGGAATGCTTTTAAGCCGGCAATTTCTCCTTCAGCAAAGCGTGGATCAAATACTGCCAGGAAGAACCGTTGTTGTAATACAAGATGATTAAGCTCAGAGGCTACCAAGAAGAAGCCGCATACAAGCTCTACGAGCTGATGAAGAAGCATCGTTGTGCTTATTTGTCAGGACAAGTCCGGACAGGAAAGACCTTTACGTCATTATTCGTAATAGAAATGCTTGGATGTGAGAAGGTTTTATTCGTCACAAAGAAGAAGGCAATCCCGAGTATTCAGTCGGATGTTGATGCAATGGTCTTAACGGAAGTTGTCACGGTGATCAATTTCGAGCAAGTCCATAAACATGCCGGCAAGTGGGACATGTTGATTGTTGATGAAGCGCATTCAATCGGTGCATATCCGAAACCATCGAAACGGTGGAAAGATCTATGCCGGATCAGATATGAATATGTGCTCCTACAGAGCGGAACACCCTCGCCCGAATCATTTTCACAGCTCTATCACCAATTCTCCATAACTCCTCATCTGTGGTCGAGGTATCAAAGCTTTTACCGTTGGGCTGATGAATATGTGACGGTGCAAAAGAAATTTATAGGCCCCGGAGTTGAGGTCAACGATTACTCAAAGGCGAATAAAACCAAGGTGCTCGAGGCAATCAAGCCCATGGTGGTCGAGATGACTCAGAAAGACGCTGGATTTGAGACCAAGATCAAGGAACAGGTTCACACGGTGAGAATGAAGCCGAGAACATACCGGCTAGCGCTGCGAATTATTAGGGACGGCGTGATTGGTAGACCTGGCCTCCGATCAGTTGTTGCAGACTCGGGTGCGAAGGTTTTACAAAAGCTCCGACAGTGTTACAACGGATTTTTGATCTGTGAGGATCGAGAACGTTATGGAGAGGTGATTTGGGATTACTCGAAAGTTGAATACATCAAAAAAACATTTACGGGCCGGCTAGCCATTATGTATTGCTTTCAAGCCGAAGGGAAAATGTTACGTACTGCATTCGGAAGCAGGGCGACGGACTCGCCCGAGACATTTAACAGTGACCCCGAGAGCGTTTTCATTGGACAAGTGCAAGCGAGTCGGGAGGGTGTCAGTCTTGCGGCGGCCGATGATCTTGTCTTTATGGGCATCGACTATTCGGCACTCAGTTATCTTCAAGGCCGCGAGAGATGCAGCTTCCTCGGCCGAACCAGCAACAAAGTCCATTTCATCTTCGCGGAGAAATCTATTGAACCGAGAGTCTTCGAAATCGTCCAAAACAAAAAGACCTACACGACGAGTCATTACAAACAGGACAGAGAGCAGTTATCAGTCGAAGCTCATCAAGGAATACGAGAAGGCCGGATGGCATGTGATCAAACTTTTGAAAGTGAACAAGGCTGGTTATCCGGATTTGATTTTGATTAAACCGGATGCGGTCAAGTTTGTAGAGGTGAAAGCCAAGACCGGCCGGTTGAGCAAAATTCAGGAATATCGAATCGACGAGCTAAGACAGTTGGGCTTCGAGGTAGAAGTAGCGCGATGCCCAAACTGACGTTAGCGTTATTTCAAGTGATCCCCATCGCCCTGGGTTGGGAGAGATCGGGTTAATTCTCTCCTTACTTATCCGCCAATATTTTTTCCACAAGTATCCGCTTGCTGTAATGGGATGTGGTCGGGATCATTCTCCTGAGCTTGCTGTTAGGTAGCCCCATAAGCTGGAACCGCCGTAGACGATCACCGGACATTGGAGGGAATGAAGGCGGCAGAATGAACAGCCCGCCAATGGTGTCAAGGAGTTTCATGGAATCAGTTTACCCGTGTTGAAACTCTGACAGGAATGAAACATTTATTAACAATAAGGGGGTCGAAATTGTCACAAGGTCTGTGGAAAAAAAGTTATCCCCGTGGAAAAACCTGTGGAAAACTGAGATCCCTTGCGCCGCTGTGTATTTGAGCGATAGTACGAGTGCACTAGTCTGTATCAACCTTATACCAATGTGGAAAAACTTTGTGCCACTTTTTGCGGTTTTGTGTTGCCCCATGTGTCAATTAGTGTGCCAGAAATATCATTTATAAGCAATACTAATCAGTGAAAATAAAGTGCAACATCCTAGTCATTGTAAGGGGTTTAATTACTTAAAGAACTCAAAAAAAGCATAAACAAATAAATTCAGGGGTAGACCGGGATAGACCGGGGTATATATATTCAAGGAGTCCCTCGACAACTGGATTATGAAAACCAAGAAGGTTTCTAGCAACACTCTGCTGAAAATCATCCTGGCTTGCTACAAGGACGACCCTGAAGGTCTCCTCTCTGATTTAGAGATCACGGTTGATGCCGAAGACTCTCTTCAAGAGTGGGCTAACGGATGTCTGAACTGTATGGAAGACGAGGACGACGAGGCAGAGGTTGACTACGACGAGGATGAGAAACTCCAAATCGCCCTTGTTGGCTGATTCCATCCCGGAGCCTCTCGCGGCTCCCTGCTGGATTCTCTCCAGTGTCCCTCGAAAACCGAATCACATGGCTGTTTACAAAAACAACCAGGGCGAGCGCTATACGCTGGCCACTATGTACGCCGATCTGAAGATGACTGAGAACAAACTCTCTGAAGCTGAAGGCGACGGCAATACTGTTATTCCATTCAGTGCCTACTGGAAGGACATCACAGTTACACGGTGGAACATCCATAAGCGTGAGTGGTCAGCCGCTATACAAGACACCCTCAATGCAGGGCGTTGGACACGGCGGTTATTTGACCGGGTGCTTGCCTGATTTACAGGGGTCTCCATCAGGAGGCCCTTTTTTATTGCCTATATATAGCGGTTGTGCCGGTTGTACTACACCATTCCCTGAGATCCCTTGCAACCACTACAAATGCTTTGGTACGCCTGCACACTCCCTTCTGAGAGGCGCATAATGACATCAGAGACGGCATATCAATGGCACCAAGGCGAGTCAAGAAACCACGGCGGTCTGCTTCCTACTACCGATCACATCCAGAAGCTCGAGCAAAGAAGAATGCTGCACAGCGCAAACGCAACAAGACATCATCCGTCAAGGCTCATCAGGCAGAACTAAAGAAGGCTCGGAGAAAAGATGGCAATGTTGGTAAAGGCGGAAAAGATTACAGCCACACAAAGAGCGGTCGATTGGTCAGGGAGAACAGCAGCAGCAACAGAGCAAGACAGGGTGCCGGCGGTCGGGCTAGGAGGAAATAAGTCGCTCTTTATTTAAGACCCGGCGGATCTTGTGCTGTGCCCTCTCCTTGTGCTGCCTAATGCGCTCACGGCTTACACCATGGTCTTTTGCAATATCTCCATGAGTTCTTTTCTTGTGACCATTTAATTCATAGATCGAGCAGATCGTGTCATATTCAATCGGCTTTAGATGGCCGAGAACATTCAGGACCAATTCCAAACGGTCGTCAATCGTCTGATCCCGGTCATCTGGAATTTGAGCAAGCATTGTCGTTGAGCTGTCGTCTGTCATCGGGGTATCGAGACTGGTAGGTAAAAGATTTCGCTCAAGCAGCATCAATAAATCTTGTTCTGACTTCCCCACGATGCTTGCAATTTCTTTCGCCGTAGCAGGACGACCATGTTCCTGTTGAAATGATCCTTGTGCTCGAATTGCTTTATACATCACATCGATTTGATGCGATGGAATACGACAAAGACGATCTAATTGATCGGAGGATCGGGTCAATGCTTGCCTGATCCACCAATAGGCATACGTCGAAAATTTATAACCGCGCTTGTAGTCGAATAATTCAGCAGCACGGACAAGACCAAGACATCCTTCCTGCACAAGATCTAAATGCTCCATCCCACCGCCTTTAAGACGATGCAGATATTTGCGGGACATGTGAACAACAAGCCTCAAATTGCATTTGACTAATTTGTCTCGAGAACGTTTGGCAGTTTTTACCTCACGCTGTTCTTTCTGTGTTAATTCACGTTCTTCGGCTTCCAATTCACGGCCACGCTGAACAAGACGACTCAAAGTGATTTCTTGGTCCGCCGTCAGCAACGGATATCGTGCATAGTCTTGAAGTAATTGACCGAAAGTATCTGACATAGAGAAAGGGGCCTTGCGGCCCCAGTGT
>Ga0080013_1004592_pt1 | contig 13501 bp, 12 predicted proteins | sample ETNvirenome_6_85_FD_69236 | JGI IMG/M metagenome (GOLD analysis project Ga0080013, IMG submission 69236) | Marine viral communities from the Pacific Ocean - ETNP_6_85 (SPADES assembly) (version 2) | ecosystem: Environmental > Aquatic > Marine > Oceanic | place: Pacific Ocean | collected 2013-06-19 | reverse complement strand
AAACTTCTTCTGACGCATCCCAAGTAAGGTTATCTCCAGCAGTGCCACTATGAAATATTACATCTGACCCTAAACCATCTGAGCCTACTGTAACTGCTCCAGTAACACCCAGCGTACCTTCTAATACTTCATCAAAGGATAAACTTCCGCCTCCAGATACAGTTAAATCACCGCTAACTGTAAGGTTTTCTTCAATAGTTAAATCACCAGTTATAGTTCCACCTGAGGATATTGAATCAGAAGTTGTTGTAATAATACTACTTTTCATGATATATCCCTTACGCTAGAATTACTCTGACAGTTGCATCAGAGCTTTCTTTTCTTTCCATTATTAAATATACTGAATCACCTAACCCTCTAGGGACTTTTAATGAATAAATTGTATCTCCACCCATTAGATACAAGTCATTACTTGTACTTATATCTGAATCAGTACCAGTGGTATTAAATGTGAAATAAAAATCTTTATCAGATTGTAAGTGAATTGTATGATATGAAGTAACATTTACAGCTACCCCATCTGAATCTACTGTTACAGCCGATTGTACTTTCCAATCTGCAGCTGTTTCTGCATTTAATGATTCGTGAGCTCTATGTTTTTGAAGGTTTGCCATTGTCTTCTCCTTTTATTTCAACTGTCTTGCGAGGCGAGAAAGCTCCTTATACAGTTGTATTTTATCTTACAGCGAAAGGACTTGCCGGAAACGACATTGAGATATTTCTCTTGTTACTTTCGTTGTCGCCTAATTTACTATAAAATTCTTTCATGTAATACTCTTTAAGCTCAACTGATCCAGATAATTCAGCCATCATAGATTTGACATAGTCGACTACTGCTAATGACAGCATTTTATTTAAATTTATGTGGGATGTTTCATCTACACTTGCTGTTGCTACTTCTAGAGGTATTTGCCTTATTGTGATTCTTTCACTAGCAGTTTCAGCTGTAAATGTGCCAGTAGCAACCGTTAATGTCCCAGCGCTAGCGCTTCCAGACAGCGTATAGTCACCATCATTACTTGCTGATCCCTGTACTCTGATACGATCTCCATCCGCAAAATCACCAAAACCGCTTGCTGAATCAGTTATAGTATCAGAACTACCCCCTCCATCTACAAAAGCAATGCCAGTACCTGAAGCTGATGCAGTGGAAGTTTCTAATGCCTCTGATACAAAAGGTTCATTTAGAGCAGTATATTCAAATCTGAGACCATTAGCAATGTCTTCATCGGGATACATAAGTTCCCTATTCCTCGATCTGAATACACCACTTTGCGTTACTCTCTCAGAACTGCTACCACCTAACAGCTTATATAAAAGAAGCTCTCTACCTCTTAAATAATAAAACCATTCTGATTCTACATAGCTGCTCAAGGTGAAGTATCCTCTATTATATAAGAAGGTTGACCTGACAAGCGTTTAATACGCTTATACTTACCATCGCTAGTATCTTTTATACTAATGTTATTGATAGCTATCAAATCACCGGGGAATTGATAAATATTGTCGTCACTATCAACAGACTTGATAATATCTTGTTTGTCAGATTTTATCTTCTCTTTAGAATTAGATTGGATATGATGTATAGCATCTTTTATCCATGCAATGGTAAGAGTGGTATTATCGCTACCAGCCCTTTCCATTAATTCTAATACTGTCATTATACCCCTGCTAACATTACATTTACGGTCGCTTCATGGACCCCATTGGAATAAGCTGATGCAGTAAGTCCAATTGAACTAGTTGCTTCACCAGCATGCCAAGGGATCACAATAGATTCACCTAATGTTAGTCGAGCAATAACCTCTCCAGCTAATGTAACATCAACAGTTGCTACTGTTCCAAGTGTTTTTACATATTCAACTGCAACTACATGAGCCGTAGTAGGAATACCACCATCTGTAACATCAGCAGCTTCTGTCCATGCACTATCATTTAAATAATCTATACCAGAAGAGTCTATTACTGCATTCTTCCAATAACAGATTTTGTCATCTGCTGGCTCTGTAGAGATAGTATAATTCCCTCCCCATGAACGTGAATCAGCATTTCCATCTAATCCTTTATGAGTATACGTAATTCCCTCAACTGTTACATCATTATCTTGTACCACTTGAACAGAAGTTTGAATCCTTATTTCATTTGCCATATTTTATGCCCTTTGTTGTTGTGCAGCTTGCGCTGCTATTGTTTGATTTATCATTTTTGAGTTATTCTGAATATACTGCGCTATTTCTGTTTGAGCCCACTTGTAATACCTCTCAGCCTGTCTTTCATAGTACTGTGTATTTTGTGTTTTCATAGCAGATTGTTGAGTTTTTTCAGCTACATCTGATTGATGTTTCTGTATTTCTGCGGTATATAGAGATAACTTATTTTGATATTCCTGTACTTCTTTATTGAGTGTATTAACAAAATTCTGTACTTCTTTTTCTACATTTTGTTGATATTCACCTAATTCAGAAGAATATTTCTGTAATTTTTGTCCTTCTTCAGTTGACTCAAGTTGAGCGTCTTGTATAGATTGCTGTATCTGAGCCTGATAAATTGCACTTTCCTTTTGAAATTCATTTAACTCATTCTGTATATCTGATCCATACTCTTGTAATTTGCTATTATAATCAACTTGATACTTCTGGAAATTTTGAGTCCACTCTTCTTGAGTCCATTTTTCTATTGTAGCTGAAACTTCTGCTTGATATGCTGTTAGCTCCATTTGATACTTTTGAACCTTCTTACTATCAGAAGCGTCAGATAGATCAGCATTTTTTAAAGATACATTTAATTGAGCTTCATATTCTGTACTCTCTTTTTGGAACTCATTTAGTTCGTTTTGCATATCTGATGCATATTGTTGTAAATCACTTTCAATATTCCTATTCCAAATAGCAATTTCTTTCTGAACCTCATTTATTGTATACTCTTGTACTTGCTTATTTACATCAGATTGATATGATTGAATTTCACTTGCATACTTTTGTAGTTTAGCCGAGTATTCAGAAGAATCCTTTGTTTGCTGATTTTGAGCTTCTTGGATTTTTTCCTGTAACTCATTCTGGTACACAGCCTGTTCTTTATTAAACTCGTTTAATTCATCCTGTATGTCGCTTCCATATTTCTGTAAATCTGTCGTTCTCTCCGCTTGCCAAACCTGTATATCGCCAGCAAGATTCTGTTGATATTGTTGAACTTCTTTATTAATTGTTGATTCATATGTCTGAACCTCAGATTGATACTTTTGAATTTTACGCGCTTCATGCGAATCTAATAATTGTGCTTCTTGTAAGTATTCTTGCAGTATAGCTTGATATTTAGCATTCTCCTTATTGAACTCATTCAATTCATTCTGGATATTTGATTGATACTCTTGAACCTTATATTGATTTTCAGATTGGAATACTTGAATATTTTTCTGAAAGTTGTTAGTAAACTGCTGTACATCTTTATTTACTTGGTTCTGATAATCTTGTAATTGACTTGCATATTTCTGCAATTCCTGAGCTTCATCTTGAGAATCTAGTTGAGCATTTTGAATACTGATATTCAATTGTGCTTGATATTCGGCATTGTCTTTATTAAAACTATTTAACTCATTTTGTATATCTGTTTGATAAGTTTGTACTAATTGAGCATAATCATTTTGATACTTCTGAAAGTTCTGTATCCATTCTTCCTGTTGCCATTTTTCTATAGTAGAGCTTACCTCAGTCTGATATAAACTTATCTCTGAATTATATTTCTGAAGTTTTGCACTGTACTCTTGTACATCCTGTTGGAAATCTTGCACAGCATTCTGTAAAGCAACCTGTACACTTTTATTTAAATTCGCACTATTTACAGATATATCATTCTGTGCGTTCTGTATCGCTTCTTGTGTATCTTTTTCTAAATTTTGTATTTTACGCTGGATGTCTTGCTGATAAACAACATTATCTTTATTGAAACTATTGAGTTCATTCTGCATATCTGATGCATAAGACTGCAAATCGCTTTGAATGTTAGTATTCCAGATTGATATCTCTTTCTGAATTTCATTTATAGTATATTCCTGAACCTTCTTATTAACATCATTTTGATAAGCTTGTAATTCAGCAGAATACTTAGAAATCTTCTCTCCATCTTCTTGAGAGTCTAATTGAGCATTCTGTATACTTATCTGTAACTGAGCTTGGTATTCAACATTTTCTTTGTTAAATGCATTTAAATTATTTTGTATCTCTGCTTGATATCTCGCTACTTTTTCATTTTCCTCTTGTTGCCAAGCTTGTATAGATGTACTCAATTCGAGTTGGTATTGAGATAGATTCTGTTGATACTGTTGTACTTCTTTTCCTACATCAGCCTGATATTTGTTTAGATCAGCACTATACCTCTGTAAAGTAGCTGAATATTCTTGGTTCTCCTGCTGCAATAACAAATTAGATTCTTGTTGAGCCTCTTGGGCGTTGATATCAGCCTGTTTTATAGATTCTTGCAATTTTGTTTGATAATCTGTATTGCCTTGATTAAAAGTATTTAAAGAATCTTGTATATCTAGTTGATACTGTTGCAAGCTATCTGATTCTGTTTTCTGCCAAGATTGATAAGATGTATTTACTTCTAACTGATATCTAGATAATTTTTGCTGATACTGCTGAACTTCCTTAGAAACATCATTTTGATACCTATTGAGATCAGAACTGTATTTTTGAAGCTTGGCAGAATATTCTTGGTTTTCTTTTTGAAGTTTTAAATTAGCCTCTTGCTGAGCTTCCTGAGCATTGATGTCAGCTTGCCTTATGCCTTCCTGTAGCTTAGCCTGGTATTCAACATTCGCATCATTAAAAACATTTAATTGATTTTGCATAGCTTGTGAGTATGCCTGTATATAAGTTGAAATTTTTTGTATTTGTGCGACTGCAAGCTCAGTATCTTCTTCTGTTTCAATATAGTCACCCACTATATTAAACCAATCATTAAAATCAATCTGACTATCATCATCTCGCAGGTCTACAAGCTCTCCACCGGAAGCATCAATAGCTGGAGTTGTATATGTAGGAGCTGTCCCTAAACTGGAAACTAATACTGAAGTAACATCTGGAGTTGTGAAACTAGGATCAGATGGAACCGCTGGAGCAACAGCTGAAATACTAAAAGCCCCCGGGTCATTATCTGCAAAAGGATTAGCAGCACTTGTATCCCTATAAAAAGTAAACCAACTTACCCTAGAAGTTTGAGTCGGAGATGAATAGGTAGGAGGCACTCCTAAATTTGAAACAGTTACTGTGCTTATATCTGGAGTCGTATAACTGGGAGCAGTCGGAGTCGATGGAGGGGATGAAACCACGCTAAAAACACCAGGGTCAGTCTCTGACAATCCACTAGTAAATGAGCTAAATACTGTTCCAGACTCTAACACAGGATGTAAATATGAAGGAGCGCTTGTGCTAAACGAAACCGTACTCTCATCTAAAGTAGGAGGAGTTGGCAAAATCGAAGTTATGTTCAAATCTGTGATAGTTGGAGTTGTCGTTAAAGATAAAACAGGATTTGTATAACTAGGAGCAGACTCTGTCATAGAAGCCATATCCGATATGCCAATTATAGGTTTAATAATATCAGTAACGCTCGCATCAGTGTAAGTAAAACTAGGAGATGAAGGAGGTACAGGTTTTGATGGTAAAGTAAGACTCCCCACACTTCCAAGACTAGGAGCTGAAAATATTGGCTTAGTATAACTCGGAGCGCTTGGACTAACTGATATTGCTCCAGTATCAAAAGATGGAGAAGCAGGAGATATTGGCAAAGCTGACGAGATATCTAAATCCGTTATACTTGGATTACTAGTCAAAGATAGGACTGGCTTTATATATGTAGGAGCCTGCTGTGAAAAACTAACTGTAGTCGTACTTAAAGAAGGAGCAACTGGCACAGATGGCAAACTCAAACTACCAACTGACCCAAGTGAAGGAGCTGAAAACAACGGTTTTGTATAACTAGGAGCACTCCATCCAGATGTATCTACTGTAGGAGCAGTTATTGATGGAACTGCAGGAGATACAGATGAAATACTTAAATCACTCCCAAAATCTGGGGATGATGGAGCAACTGGCAACGAAGGACTCGTCCATGTAGGCAATCCATCAGTAGATAGTTGTGAAAATTCTTGTGCAGCTGAATGAAATATAACTGCGTTTCTTAAATCAGAATCATCATTTATTTCAGTATAATCTATATAATAATAATATCCATCCTCTGATCCCGAAGGCTCTGGAAGTATTTTTACAACATTTGAATCAAACCACCAAACTGGATGTTTTGATGTAGCATATTTTAAACTTGTAGAATCTGATGCCCATTTTGATTCTTGAATAGATATTTGTTTGCAACTATATCCATTCCTTTGAACTTCTACTATTCCATCAATATTTGCAGCCACACCCCCTCCACCAGTATAAGTAGAGGACTGCTTTGAAGCAAATAATAATAAATTACTTGGTATTGATGAAACTACAAATTTCTGAGCAGACCTTATGAAATCATCATTAGCATCCGACACTCCAGTTATATTTTCTATATCAAGTTCTATCTTTGCGCAATCAGCTACATCGCCCATATTCTATCCTGTTTTATACAATAGGGAGGCCTCACAAAGAGACCCCCCATATTATAATCCTTATATCGTGCTATTACCTCACGAACTTCAGATTGTAGTATTATGACCAGCCAGTGCCTGTGAATGAAGTTGCTTGCAATCCATCAAGAGCGGTAGTCGCTACATTAACGTAAGATGTACCACTTACAACGACAATATCTGCTGATGCGTATTCAAACTGTAAATCAGTTCCAATAGCTCCACCAAATGTCTCATCATTCTCGTCAAGTTCTAATGCTTTTTCACCATCAGATTGCTTAGTGACGATTGTAGTCATTCTAACATTAGTAGCATGTTCAGCTACACCAGCAGCATTACCACATCTTTCTTGAGTGATAACACCAACGAAGACATTTGAATAAGCTTCTGGAAGTTCAATCGAGCATGCTGCTGCCATTGTTCCTCCAAAGAGTATTCTATATCTTAATCCAATATTGGCTGTTGTTGCTGCGGGCAATTGAATAACAGCTCCACTTGCAAGAGCGCAATTAATAAAAACTACGCCAGCGTCAGCTACAGACAATGTATGAGATGCGTCTCCAGCTGTTACAACTGTTATTTCTTTATAGCCAGCACTATTAGCAGCGGCTCCTAAAGCATTACCAGCTTTATTTTGACCATATAAAGGGATACCCATTATTAATACCTCCTATTTCCAGACGGCATGGGATTCTGGCATCTGCCATTCCATACCGGCTTCAGTTTGAATTAAATCAACCCTACGGTCAACACCACTATTCTCAAGAGTCTGAACGCCAACGTAAACTGAAGTATCACGATTCAAGCCGTTACCGACAAGAGGTCTATACTTGCAATTTTTCATATTAGCCGCTATCATCTTGATAGTAGTTCCATCAAGGTGAATATTACGAGACACATTCATTACCCCATAAGGAGTATAAATCTGTGTAATATCTACGCCAAATACGTTCTTTTTTCCGCCTATACTAAAGTCAGCTCTACCAATACCATCTCCTTGAGTACCAACTTTTTGTACGTTAGCTGAGAAATAGCCACTCAATTTGTGCATCCAATTAAATACATCGGTTGAAACAAAAAATAAAGTAGCATTTGCGTTGTTGTATCGAGGATCAAGGAAATTGCTCATATCGTCAAGAAAATCATCCTGAGATTTTGTTCCAGTTGAACCCATTCCAGAACCACTGAAAATATTGCCATAATTAACAATAAAATCGACAGCTCCTTGAGTATATTGAACACTATCAACTGATCCCTGAGAACCAAATAACAATGATGTTTCAATATCCCATTTATGTTCAATCAACTTTTCACGCCAAATCCGTGCAAACTCATTTGGTTCATACTTCAGCACGGTAGCACGAGTTGTGTTATCCATTGCCATAGCTGTTTTCCAAATCTGAGTAAGTCCAAATCCGGTTGAGAAAGGTTGATCTTTCCAAGTTTCTGGATATCCAGTACCTTGAGCATGAGCTGATCCAACTACATAAGAACGAGCTGATTCAAGTACCAATGCGATACTTTTATCAGCAACAACTTCATCGCCTGCTGAATCACCAGATGGACTAAAGTTATTAGTATGCCATCCAGCAAATTCGCCTGAGCTTGCAGCTGCTTTTGCGATTGTGCCTTCAATGAGAACACATTCTTTACTATCTTTTGAAAGAGAATCAGTAACTGCAGTTATCTTTACGAGAATATAGTCTTCTCCCCATTCAGTTCCATCAGTTTCACTTGTCATAGGGATTTTAACTACTTGGCCTGGTAAAAAGAAAGCAGGTCTTGTCCCGCTTGCTCCAACCGACCAATCATTTGCAGTATTTCCATACACATTTTGTAGATTGCCGCCAGATTTATAATCGCCAGCCATATACAACTTTACTGTGTCTCCTTGAGCAACAGAAGTTCCAGCTCCTGCATCGTTAGTAGCAATTATTTCAGAATCACCAAAATAATCTGCGCCAGATGCATTTACAGCCCCCATCACATAAGCATATCGCTTATGATAAGAAGGTCTGCGTTCGGTAAATTTGAACTCTGGATCGTCTGTTGGCTTTTTAGCAATCTTAGATACAAATCGGAAGAAAGGGTCTTGAGCAATGTTTAGTTCAGAAACTCTATCCCCGAAATTATACTTTCGTCTAAGGTCGCCAGTGTCTTTTGAAGTACCATCAGAACTGTAACTCGCTACATCTGAATAAGTACCTAAGCTAAATACATCAGCCATTTTATTACCTTTTAATTAAGGGTTAATGGCTTAAGATATTTTAAATACCAAAAGCCTTTTCTAGTTCACTGTCAGAACCTAAAATGGCGTCGAAAATCGAATCTTCAGGTGATTGTTCTACCTGAGCTCCACCTGCTGTAGCAAGTGAACCCGGTTGATTTTGAACTTCCCGCATCTTTTCTTGAAGCTCTTGCCTTGTGTTATCGGCAATTTTCTCATCCCTATTCTTACGATTCATTAGATAATATATATCATCAAGTTCAAGAGACTTAGACTTTGCATAATCAACAAATGTAGACCATTTTTCATCAGACATTTCATGTCTAGAACGAAAATCGGTTTCCCTTGCTAATTTCATATTCTCAGCTCGCTGTCCTTGTAAAGCTCCATTAAGTCTACGTTGGACTATACCGTCTATCGTAGCTCCTAATACTCTAGCAGAATCAGAATCGGGATTTTGAAAAGCTTCATCAGCTTCAAATTCAAAATCTTCTGGCAGACTCAGTTTATCAGCCATTGTTTGAGGTGTCTGACCTCCACCCTCAAAATAATTCCTAACATGAGAAATTAAGTTGGGGTCTTCTCGCATAGCTTCAAGTATGGGCATATAAGGCTCAATTTCTTTAAGTTGTCCATTTAGTCTTTGTGCTTCTCTACTTGAATCGCTATACCGTTTCTGTAATGTCTCCACTTCTTGTGGGACATCTGCTTGAACTTCACTTTGGCTCGAAAGTGTGTTATCACTCTCTGTTTCCGAGGTTGCTGGCGAAGGTTCGTCTATTATACCTCCATTGACACTTTTGTCTAATTCCTCAAAGAAATTATCAGAGTCAAGGGTATCGGTTAGTATGTTATCACTTTCGGGGGCCTCAGTGGCGTTGCCTACTTGCTCGTTCATACGGTCTCCTTTTTATTATTAAAACTTAAACAACACAAAATAAAACTTACAACTACTTTGTTGCTTCCTTAGACCTCTCTTTTGATGCTTTAAATTCAGTCTGCATTTCGTGTCTCATCTTATCAAATTCTGTTTTCATTATGCCTCTTAACAGTTTCTGTTGAGATTCTGTTTCAAGAACATCCTTCCTAATTTCATTAGATGCGTCCCCTACCTTCATCTTTATACCGGCTTGCACTAATTGACGCTCTAGTGTCTCAATAGTTCCTTCTTTGTCTTTCAAAGATTCTTCCATAGACGATACTTGACCTTGTAACTGAGCAACTACCGACTTTCTTTCTACAATTTGCTTCTTTCCTCTAATATCAGTTTCAGCTATCATAGCTATATCATCAATTAACCCAGCTTGGAACCATTTGAAATACTCATCTAACAATGCCCATCTATTAACCGGCATTGTAGCTCCAGCTACTACTCTTATATCAAATCTTGCGGTAGCATAATCTTTGAATCTTCCTATTACTGCTCCATAATCATTATATATATTTACATTGATTCTAACTTCTTTTTCCTGTTCTTGGGGGGATTGCCCAGCTTCAGGTTGTACTATTCTAAATACTTTCTCTACTGTATAATGTCTTTGAGCCATTTCTTGGAATATTCTTCCTAAATGCTCTAAGCACGGCTCTACGACTGAACCCATCCATGCTTTAAGTCTGCGAGTACCAAACTCATCATTAGCTAATAATCCCCTCCATGTCTCAGTTTGTTCCTGTACAAATCCCATCATAGCTGACGGAACACCACTGATATATTCCGCATCCGCTTTACCTTCCTGAACAACCGTGTAAAATGCGTTGTTGATTGGAGCTGGTAGTACGGGAGTTGGAGGGGTAAAACCTTGTCTGTACTTTAATAATGCACCGGGGGCTGAAGAGTATTTCTCCCATTCATCCTCAGGTACTGATCCTTCCTCGTACATCCATCTAAGATTAGAAGCTAAATTAGCATTATGCAACATAATCTGATGAGCTTTATTAAGTTCTTGCTGTTTGCCAATTAAAGGAGATACAGCACTCATTGGAAATGGAGTTCCAGTATACATATATGGAATAGGAACTATTGGATATTCACTTATAGGGAGTGTGTATTCATAAAGAAATGTATCTTCGCCTACACTACAGGTTTGTATAATGCGATTCTCATGAAATTTGATAGAATCAATAATATTTTTATTTGCTTCTGGGTTTTTCTCAAGTATTAAAAAATCCTTCTCAGACATTATTTGTTGAGTTACCTTAGAAGCTGCGTCTTGCAGTTGAGACATTAATTGCATCTCTTGCTCTTTTAAAGCCTGAGCTGCCATTTCTCTTGCTTTATCTAGTTCTAAACTAGCTCTCTCAAGTATGATTTCACCAGCTTCTACAGCCTGCTGAAGCTGCAGTTCTTTCTCCATTAACTGAACTTCTGTCTCTTTTCTAAATTGCTCTAATTGCTTATCGACCTGATCTTTTATATTCTCCATTTCAGCTGGAGTCGGCTTTATTCTAATATAGACATTCCTGTAAGGGAACTTCTTTTTAGAATACACTTCATAGTATGGGATAATATCATCATCTTCCGCATCTAGATTAATACCCATTGTGATATCTTCAGGTTGTACTGATTCAGATAAGTCTACATCTCTTTCAGACATTGATATAACATCTGTCCCTCTCGATACTTTTCTTATTCTAGCTTCATGTTCTGGCAACATATTAATAAGTCTAGACCTAGATATATTTTTTCTCACCATAACAAAAGTAGCATCTCTAAACAAGAAATCTCTACTAGATGGGTCTACAAATACATCATACGGGTCTATACGGCTAAACCTTACTTCTCCCATACCACGATCTGCATCTTTGTCTACATCTACTAAGAAATATCCAATACCTTTAGTTAATGCATCTAAGGAAATTTGACTATAAAGAGACTTACCATTAGATAGATACCAACAGTAATCAGCTATATCAGAGTGTACTTGGGCTATATCTACATCATCTCCGGTTGCTCCAACTGCTTTCCACTTAGGATTATTAGCAGTTACGAAGTATTTCATTATTTCTATAATAGGAGTTACCCTATTGATAGTAAACGTAGGCATACCAGATTCTTCTAACTGGTCTTTCTCATCCTTAGATAGTTGCTCATTTAGGTAAAAATCGTAACCTTTTTGAGACAAACTTTGCCATCTTTGACGATGGCTGTTATTTGCTCTTTCCCAGAGTTGCTTATTTACTTGAGCTTTGCTCTTTTTACTTGTTCTAGCCATAGAACACCATATATCTACATGATGTTGTTTGGTGGAAGTATCGTACTCTAGGGACTATTATAATCATTATTGAGTTGTCCCTTTTATCTCTACATGGACTAAATCGTCAAACTTGTTATCCTTTATCTCACCATCTGAGTCCCAGTCACCACCCCATCGAACATTTACGCCCATTTGCTTTCCTATCCCACGAATCATTCCACCCATATAATGAAATCTCTCACGATCTTCCCAATCTACCGGATAAGGAGCCAGATCGACAGCCCTGCCTTCAATATGTTTTGAGAATTTAGTTTGAGATTTACCTTGAGCTACTAACTCTTCTTGACGTTCTTTAGTCCTTAAACCTTCAATAATAGTAACGTCCATTATCTTTACAAGCTCATTAAGGATATTAACAAGTCTAGAATCGACCCCTTTGAGTCTTTCTCTTGATCTTCTTCCAAACTTAGGCATCTATTACTCCTCTACATAAACAGGATATGAAAGTTCAATATCTTCTACACGAACTTTGAGATTATCTATCTCGCTGAATAACTTACCGTCATCATATTCTCTATACTCATTTTCGCCTACTTGTATATCTAGAATATAATCACCCATTATTTTAACTTCTTCATGCAATGACATTACCATTGTATCTAATCTGCTCACATACAATATTACCCCGATAGCCTGTATTACTATCAGCGCAAATACTGATATAGGCAGCTTTACGCTCTTCCCCATTATTCTCTCCTTTTTATGAGCCAATTAGGCCCGGTTGTTATTTACTTGTAAGCCTCTTCCATCGAGCTTTCCCAGTGGTTGACCACCAACTAGGTTTCTTTTTCTTTCTTCCTACTCTTTTTTCGGCTTCGTGCATTCTTTTTTCAGCTGCTGATTGTTTCTTACGCTGAGAAGCTAATTTAGCTTTCAAGGCTGTTTTATTTGCTGCTTTAGGCGCTGCTTTAGGCGCTGCTTTCGCTGCTGGTTTTTTCTTTTTGTCACCAGCCTTTGCACAACTATAAGAACGGCCATTCCATGTGAAAGTAGACCCTGAACCTTTACCTGCGCAATTTGCTTTAAAAGCAGCTCCAAAACTCTTACCGGCTCTACCCCCTTTTTTATACTTAGGATATGTGCCTCCTTTAGTTTTTTCCTTGCCTACAGCTTTTTCACGATAGGCAACTTTCTTTTTAGCCTTACTGGTATCTTTAGTAATAAACGGCATATTTACTCCTTTTTAGTTAGGCTACCACCCAACTTCTTGCTTTTCTTTTCTTTTTAAACCACGTTTTTTTGTCTTCATCTTGAGTCATATTAGGCGGGAAAGCGTGTACTTGCGAATAATAAAGACTCTCTATTGTGTCATCGTGGGACATTTTCGGGCCAAAAGTAAGAATTTCGTTAATTAAATCAAACATATTTTTGCGTAAATGCACCGTTCCGGTACTAAAACGTGCCGAA
>Ga0080013_1004590_pt1 | contig 13502 bp, 14 predicted proteins | sample ETNvirenome_6_85_FD_69236 | JGI IMG/M metagenome (GOLD analysis project Ga0080013, IMG submission 69236) | Marine viral communities from the Pacific Ocean - ETNP_6_85 (SPADES assembly) (version 2) | ecosystem: Environmental > Aquatic > Marine > Oceanic | place: Pacific Ocean | collected 2013-06-19 | reverse complement strand
ATACTCAACGAGTTACGACGCGGGGGCAGGGCCATCTCCATAAGTCGTTGAGCCCCAATAGGTTATGACCTAAATAGGTAGGCACTAAATAGGCAAGATATGCATATCTCGCAGATTTTTTCTTCAAAAGATGCATATTTGGTAACTTCTGTAAGTGACTGAGTATCAACGAGTTACGGACGAGGACCACCCCCTTCGTCGTAACTCCTTGAGGCTTAACAGGTTACGACTTCTTTGGAATATGCATATCCTGTAGATTTTTTCTTCAGAAGATGCATCTTTGGTAACTTCTGTAAGTCGCTTAGTATCAACGAGTTACGCATGAGGAGGTGGTCCCTCGTCGTAACTCGTTGAGTGTCAACGAGTTACGACTATGACTAAGTTAAGCGAGGAAACTGTTAGGGTCTGTTAGAGTCTGTTAGAGCTTTCGCCAGCGCTACCAGTTGGCTGTGGTTCATGCCATACACAAGATGCTCCTTGCCGCACTTGGCTAACTTCTTCCATAGCCGCTGGGCTAGTTCTTTGTTTTTCGGCATAGCTGTTAGATTCTGTTAGAGTCTTTTTTCTGGTGCTTGATCTCGTCTTCGATGTTGGACTCATGCCAGATGTGACCACCAGCATCTTCGAAGAGATCCCCACCGAGAGGGATCATTTCGTTCTCTTCGATGAAAGCGTTGAACGCTTCGGCATTGCACTTGTGGCATACGCCGTGCTTGTCGTGCTTGCGACACCATGCGACGTTATTCGCGCCCCAGTTGATGGTAGGTTTGGTTTCCTTAGTCATGAGAGTATTATACCACATCCTACGCTAAACGCAAGACCTGTTTGCGTTTATTATAACTTTTTTTTCTTTTATTTTCTTTTCTTTTCGCTTGACACGTAAGTCGTTGTGGCTCAACGAGTTACGATTTTGGAAGCTGGGCATGGGTGGCATCCGTCCGTGCGCCCATCTGGCCTGATAGTTAAGCTATCTTAAGCTTTTTGCAGTCGTAAGTCATTGAGTATCAAGGAGTTACGCAAGGGGAGGTGGTCCTTCGTCGTAACTCGTTGACACTCAACGAGTTATGACTTGGTTACTACTAGGGGCGCAGTAGTAAGCCCTCCCCCCTCGCCCGTGTGTCGGGAGAGGAGAGGAGAGCTGTTAGATTCTGTTAGGGCCTGTTAGAGAAGAGGACTACCAAGGCAGCTACAAACAAGATGATTTCCATGTGGTCTGTTAGAGTCTGTTAGACCTTGGGCTTCAAGGGGACGGACGGGAGATCATTCTTCTTGGGAGCGGGACGCATCTCAGTAGCGATGAGAGTGTCCATGATTGCCTGCTCCCTGATCTTGGACCGTGCACCTTCGTGCATACCCATGATGTCAGCGAGGATGCCAGCGCTCTGCTTGTCAACGATGTTGAGGCGAGCCATCAGAAGTTTGAGTTCGAAGCGCTGCGCGTCAGCGGCATTGCGTTCGGTGCGAAGCTCGCGAGTGGAGCGGGACAGGGTCATTACTTTGTCGTTCATGGTAGTGGTATAGGAGAGATTTAGCGGGGGAAGGTGATGATGCGCTTTCCGCGCTTGTAGCTGAGGGGAGAGCTGAAGATGGAACGGAAACCGTGGGGGAAGCTCACGCTGTGAGTCACGGGAGGAACGGGGATGGAGAGTGCCTCGATGGGGCAGGTAGTTTTCTTAACTGTCATGAGAGTATTCTAGCAGAGATTCGCAGGAATTGCAAGCTTTATTTTACTTTTTTTTCCAATCCGCAACGCTTTTTTGGAGGGCCTGATTTGCCTTCTCGATGCCTTCCCGCTGGCGGATTACCTCAGGGCCACGCGGGGCGTTGATGATGTGGCGAACCAAGGCGAGATCGTGCTCCCTACCCTCAGGCGAGAGGTTGAGGATCGCATCCACCCTGTTCAGGTCAATCCAATCCTCGCCACCGTCTTCATCCATGACCTGAACCTCGTTATTCTCAAGGTCCGTGTCTGTTACTATTCCCCAAGTGTTACCGTCGAACACTACCTCACTGCCGTTGCAGATGCTTTGGTTTTCCTTAACTGTCATGAAAGTATTATACCACAGTCTGAGCTAAACACAAGAGAAAAGATGCATTTTTAACGTTTTTTTTTCTTAATTAAAAGCTTGACACCCCCCCCATTTCTCAAAAAAAAGCTTTGCGTCGGCGTGGCATAGCCGAGGGGGGACCATTTCTTCAATTTGTCAACAGCGATTGGGGCACCCTATTTCTTCTGGCGTTGTTGTGGGGGCTGAGGGTTATATTTAATGTTTAAAAAAAATAATCGCCCCGTATAATGGGAGAGTGCTAGACGTTGTTACGAGGTATGTTCCATTGGTGGCGGGGTTGATGTATACGTTTGTGGGAGCGGCGTATATTATGAAGAAGGACTATGGCTGGGGCATTGTATGGATATCGTATGCTACGGCGAATTTTGGGTTAATGGTGGTAGGCAACCAGTGAAACTAGTGTAATAGAAACAAATGAGTCTAAGGTATAGCGAATTTCCTGTATGTATTGGAGGTGCTGGGTCGAGTTTGCCACCGTCTGAGACTAATCAATATGTGCCAACCACAAAAGTGGATGTAAGTTACAATACATCTCACAGCCCCAAAAGAAAGCTTGGGAGCACAATTGCGTCTGACGACCAATTTGGGTTCGAGGGGGCGTTGACTGCGGACATTTCCGTTGATTGTATAATCCAAACGGGGCTGGCAGGGGGATTTGACTTTTTAGCGGACGCCAATCAGGGTGATTATGTTTCTATTAGAATAGGGAGCGGCCAATTCAACAAGTGCTACGCGACAGACGTATCTGTTAACATAGAGCCGTTTGTGCCTGTTTCTTTATCTGCCAAATTTGTTTCCTTAGATCCTCCTACGGGAGAACAGATTTCGGGAGACACAAATCCTTATGGTGGGAACGAAATTCCGTTTACAGGGGACGATCTAGTTTATGGGCATACGGTTGTAATTAGCGATGGGGCGAATATCTTGAATGATGTCCAATCTAGTATAAGTTTTAGTAGGAGATACTCCAGAACCCCAATTTACCAACTTGGGTCCATCAACGCAGACACGATGCTCTTAGATGGTGTCGAAGAGGAACTGTCGGTTAGTTCTACTGGTGTCGAAAGCCTGATTGGGTTAAGCGGGGATAAGCTGGGGGGCACCCTTCAGCTTTATATGGTGGGTGTAGGGGTGGGTATTTCGTATCCCGTGATACCAGACTTAATTAATTTCCCCGCAGGAGCGCGGGTTCTGACGGAGAGCTATGGGGTTGCAGGTGGGGACACTGTTTCTACCCAAGCGACAATAAAACAGGTTAAATTGTAGTTTACGTGTAAATATCTATAATGGCACGTAAAGACTTGTCTAATATTGAGTTAACGCCGCATTTTCATCACTCCATCAAATTTAAAGAGAGGAAGTTCAAGTTTACCCCAAAACAGAAGAAATTTCTGAGCACTCTTTTAAACCCCACCGTTAAAGTTCTTTTTGTGGCGGGGCCAGCGGGATCGAGTAAAACATACATGTCCCTTTATGGGTGTTTGAGACTTTTAGCAGAGGACGCCAATAAGGAGCTATTATATGTGCGGAGTATTGCAGAAAGTGCAGACAAGGGGCTAGGGAGTCTTCCTGGAGACATAACGGATAAGTTTGATCCTTTTTCGATGCCCCTGTATGATAAGTTGGATGAAATCGTTTTTGAGGGCGACACAGCCTTTCTCAAACAACAAGGGCGTATTTCAGCGATCCCGATAAACTTTCTTCGTGGAGCGAACTGGAACAACAAGTTAATTGTAGCAGATGAGGCTCAGAACTTCACCTTCAAAGAATTGACTACGTTAGTTACCCGTATCGGTGAAGAAAGCAAGCTGATTATAAGCGGAGACTTTATGCAAAGTGATATTAATGGGAAAACGGGGTTTGGTGAGATGTTTGATTTGTTTGGGGATGAAGACTCTATTGAGAATGGCATTCACTCCTTTAGGTTTAACCGTAACGACATTGTGCGTAGCAAAATTTTAAAATTTATCATTTCTAAATTAGAAACATACAAACCTGTGTAATATCATATGTATATAATCAAGAGCAAACGTCAACGCGACAGCGGCGAACAGCTTCTATACTCACAGGACTAGGATCTTGTTTATTTTAGAAAAAAACCCTAAATAACATATAAAATAATAATGAGCCATCTATTTTGTCATAGCTGCGGAGGCAAGCTTTCTTACAGTCATGCAAAGCCAAATTTTTGTGGAAAGTGCGGACAGCAATTAAACATGAGTGCAACAACTAATATTGCTGCGGCGGCGTCTACGGTCGAAAAGTCAGTAGTTATATCAGAGAATGAAACAGACGCAACATCTGTTCCTCATATTTCTGATTTTCAAGTTGAATATAGCGCGGGACAACGTTCTGTAACTTTAGGTTCATTAATTGGGGAGCAAACCCCTCCCGATTACCAAAAGAGCAAAAGGGCTCTCTCAGTTAATGAATTTATTGATGAAAAGAAAAAAGAAAGGTGAATATACCTACGAAGATTTTTCGGACATCATAGATGTCGCCATAAAAAAGCAGCAGTATAAGTGGAGGCTAAATGCTGTTAAGTGGTTCGACTTTGAAGACGTAGCTCAGATAATAAAACTACACATATCCAAAAAGTGGCATATGTGGGATCAAGAGCGTCCACTGGAACCGTGGATAGGACGTATTATTTCTAATCAGATGCGGAACCTGATAAGAAATCATTATGGAAATTATGTGAGGCCCTGTTCTAATTGTAAGTTTGCGTTAGGGGAGGGTTGTTCTTTGACAAAGAGCAGAAAACAAGACTCTACCTGCACATCATATTTGAAATGGGAAAAATCCAAGAAATCAGGGCTAGAGTTAAAAACGCCTCTATCTACCGAGGACTTTCCAAAGGAGGTGCAGGGTAGGCCGTATGAGGATTTTGATTTTGGTTCTTCTCTGAAAAAGCTTAATTTTTATATGGAGATCAAGTTGAGCAATAATCACTACGTTGCCTACCGCATGTTGTATTTTGAGGACAAGACCGAGGAGGATGTGGCCCGTTTTATGGGATATAAGATATCACCCCAAAAAAGCAAGCTAGGATACCGCCAAGTTAAAAACCTTAAGAAAAAGTTCCTAGAGTTAGCTTTAGAAATCTTAAAAGAGCAAGATATTATAAAAGATGGACCTGAGTAAAGAACAGAAGGATTTTTTGCGAGAAAACGCCGCTCGGATTCCAGATTTAATCGACTTAACGAGACAGTGTTTCAATAGGAGTGATTTAGACGGTCGTTCGAAGGAGGGGAGAGCAGTAAGAAAATTCTTGGCCGATAATTCTATAGAATATAGGACGAGGGAGAAGCTTCCTGTCGAGGCAGTTGAGTTTACCCAAGAGCAAAAGGATTTTATTCTTGATCAGGCCAAAGACGGCCTTTCTTCTTTGGGGATTGCGCGGATCGTTTTTCCTGATCGCCAAGTAGGGCCGTTAAGCGCAGAACAAAGAGCGGTGCTCGCAACAATTAGAGAAGTAAATCCAGACATTATGCCATCTCAAGATAGCGGAGCATTGACTTCATACATTCCACCGAAGGCTGTTTCCCGAATCATCAAAAAAATCAATGATGCTACTGGAATTGGATTAGAAGAGGCAAAAATCAACAGACAAAAACAAATTTGTGTTGAAAGGCTTATGGTAAATCTGTCGAATTCTAGATTTCTTAAAATCATTAACAACTACCTTAATGAAGGGGACAGGGTGTTGTTCGAGCATGAGTTCATTCGTTTGACTTGGGACAAACCTGATTTGACGGCGGATGAGATTAATTTGTATTTAAATGTCTGCAAGGAGGTGATTAATTTGGAGGTAATTAGCGGCAACCTTAATAAATTAAATAACATGTTTGATGAGGCTGACGAACAGGCGGAAATGTCTATACGTCTTGCTGAAATCATCAAAGCAAAGAGTTCGGAGTATCATCAGTGCGAAACTCGCATCGAAAACCTTACGAAAAAACTTCAGGGTGACCGTGGCGAGCGAATGAAGAAAATGCACAAAGAAAACGCTTCGTTTCTCTCTATCGTTCACCTTTTCCAAGAGGAAGAGGAAAGAAAAACGATGATAAGGATAGCAGAGATGCAAAAAGAAGCAGTAAAGCAAGAAGCCGAAAGATTAGAGGGAATGGCAGAGTGGAAAGCAAGAGTTTTAGGAATTGGTCAACAAGATGTCTTATGATTGCAAAGAGTGTGGGGATTCATTTGATTCTTTAAGGAGTCTCCACGCACATATAAAAAAACACGGGAAGTTTCTCGGGGATTACTATGTGGAGTATTTCGCACGAAGAGATAAACTAACACAAGAGCTTCTCCCATTTAAAAAATACGATCAGTATTTCGCTGCTGACTTTCTCAATAAGGACAATATGGAAAAATGGTGCGACAAGGCACCTTACGAAGAAGTCAAAGAATACATAATAAAAACCCTAGGACAAAAAAAAGAAGACAAGAAACTAAAAGGAGGACCACCCTCCGTTTATTTGCAAACAGCAGAAATTCCCGATATAGACGTATGCAAGAAGGTTTTCGGAAGCTATGCCAAAGCCTGTAAGGAGTTAAGCATGGTCCCGATGCTGGCAGGACAGCTACCAAGTGAATTTAAAAACGATTACTCAAAAACAACTATCCTTGTGGACACAAGAGAGCAGAAGCCCTTGTCTTTCAGGAATTCAGAGTCCCTTAAGTTGGATGTGGGAGATTACGGAGTTGGGGGAGATTTATATGACTATACATTCGTGGATAGGAAATCATACCAGGACTTCTGTGCAACTATAACCCACAGTTATAACCGATTTGTAAAAGAACTTAAAAGATGCAAGTCTTTGGGGTGTTATTTATTTGTGGTAGTGGAAACCTCTTTCGGAGACATGGAGGGGGAGAATAGGCGGGGGTATAAAAAGTTCAATCTTGATTATGTCTACCATATGATGAGACAGATCCAAGCTGAGTATTCTGATTGCTGTCAGTTTATATTTAGCGGCTCGCGAGAAAAAAGCGAAGAGCTTGTGCCCAAGATTCTTGTTTTAGGAACGAAACTCTGGAAAGTAGACGTTCAATACTTTTGGGATAAACAAATTAAAGATTATGGCGTGGATAGAAGGAAAACAAAAACTAAGTCGAGAGTTCAAGGATATAAACCAGTTAATTCTAGGCGAAGAGGGATATTTAGAGGAAACTGAGGCGAAGATTTTGCTTTATAAGTTTCTGAGGGAAAATCCTTCCTTTGCCTGTGAATTGTTTACTGGTGTTAAGCTATTCCCTTTTCAGCACATGGCTATTAAGGCTATGATGGACTCTGACTACTTTTTGGGCATCTGGAGTCGAGGAATGTCTAAAAGCTTTTCTACGGGTGTTTTCGCGCTTCTAGACGCTATTCTGAACCAAGGTGTCCAGATAGGTATTTTGTCTAAGTCTTTCAGACAGTCAAAAATGATCTTCAAAAAAATAGAAGACATATCTAAAAGCCCCAAGGCCACCTTTTTTGCTCAATGCATAACTAGGGTTTCTAGAATGAATGATGAGTGGGTGATGGAAATTGGTCGGAGTAGTATTCGCGCCCTTCCTCTTGGGGACGGTGAAAAACTTAGGGGTTTCCGCTTCCAGCGCATAATTATTGACGAATTGCTTTTGATGCCTGAAAAGATTTATAACGAGGTTATTATCCCTTTCTTGTCCGTGGTGGAGAACCCTACTGAGCGCCAAGAGGTTTATGATTTGGAAACCCAGCTGATCGAAAAGGGTAAAATGAAAGAAGAGGAGCGAAGGACTTGGCAGGGCAACAAAATTATTGGTTTGTCCTCCGCTTCTTACAAATTCGAATACCTTTACAAGATATATCAACAATACGAGGCTTTAATTCTTAACGAGAACAAGCAGGACGGGGCACATCGAACCATTATGCACTTTAGTTACGATTGTGCGCCCGAGCAACTTTATGATCAAAATCTGATTAGCCAATCTAAGGCTACAATGAGCGATGCACAATTTGAGAGGGAATTTGGAGCGATATTTACAGATGACAGTTCGGGCTACTTTAAGGTCAGTAAAATGGCCAGCTGCACCCATCCAGATGGAGAGGGTCAGTGCGTAGAGGTACATGGTAATCCAAAAGACGAATATATTTTAGCCTTTGACCCTTCGTGGTCTGAAAGTGAAAGTTCTGACGATTTTGCGATGTTACTTATCAAGCTTAATAGGGACACAAGGAAGGGGACTGTGGTTCATGGCTATGCTTTGGCGGGAGCTAATTTAAAAACCCACATAAAGTATTTAGCCTTTGTTTTGACTCACTTCAACGTGGTAGCAATCGTAGGCGATTACAATGGCGGTGTCCAATTTATCAACTCCTGTAATGAAAGCGAGATCTTTAAAAAACTGAATATCCACTTGGGTGTTATTGAGGCTGAATTAGATAAGGCTCAGGATTACGAAAAAAACCTTCGCAAATTAAAACATCAATATAATCTTAGCGCAAAAAACATTGTCTTTTTAAGAAAGCCAACTTCCCAGTGGATTAGAATAGCAAATGAATCCCTACAGGCAGCTTTTGACCGCAAGCGGATATTTTTCGCGGGAGCAGCCATGAATGATGACTACCATATTCAGCGAAAGGCAAAAGTCCCGATTAAAGATTTAAAATTTATTCAAAACGATCCTAATGAAAAGGGCACTGTTGGCGCGAGAATGATTGATTTCGTGGAACACCAGAAGGATATAATGGATTTAATTAAGGTTCAATGTGCCCTTGTCCAAATTACAACTTCTTTACAGGGAACTCAAAGTTTTGATCTTCCCTTGAATCTAAGAAAACAAACAGGTGCTGGCAAGGCCCGCAAAGATTCCTATTCTGCCTTGGTTTTAGGCAATTGGGCGATGAATGTTTTTTATGACATGATGTCTGATGATGTGGCTGATATCCAAACTACCTTTACTCCAATGTTCATTTCTTAACTTTTAAAAGTTGAAAGTTAACTTTGGGGTGTAATATGGAATACATTCCATGGCTAAAAGAAAATATACCAAACGCTCAGAATATTGGAACCAATTTGATGCTAATGAGCACCCCTCTCTTCCCCCAAAAGAAGAGATGACGCCCGAACTTTTAGGAGAACCCTTCTATACTTCAACCGCCTCCTATGAATATATTTCTAAGGCGCGGCGACAAGCAATGACCGATCAAGGTTTTAAGGGATCGCGGACCAACAGGGTGGCTTACAACAACCCGAAAGATAGATTTTCTAGCATTAGAGTAGGAATGCTCCCATATGAGTATGCCTCTGATGGAGTTACGGCTAGAGACGGTATTGAGCTGTGTCAAAAAGCTTACGCAAATGTAGCAGTTTTTAGAAATGCTATAGATATAATGTCGGAGTTTACCAACACCGATATTTATTTAGAGGGTGGGAGTCGCAAAAGCAGAGAATTTTTCTACGAGTGGTTTAAGAGGGTTAATATTATTAACCTAAAAGACCAGTATTTCCGCGAATATTACAGGAGTGGCAATATCTTTCTTTATAGAATAGATGGAAAATTCAAAGCCGAAGACTATGCGAAATTAATAAACCAAGTGGGGTCCATAAATGCTTCTACAAATAAAATTCCTCTTCGATATGTTTTGCTCAATCCTTTTGATGTTGTAGCTAGAAGGGCCACGACTTTTACTTATGGAGGGGCTTACCAAAAAGTTTTATCCGAATATGAAATAGCTCGTCTCGCTAGCCCCCAAACAGATGAAGATTTGGCTATTTTCCAAGGACTCGACCCCGAGGTTCAGGGGATGATACGAGACGGTTCTTATTCTGGGGTGGGCATCCACATGAATTTAGATCCCAAGAGGCTTTCTTATTCTTTTTATAAGAAGCAGGATTATGAGCCTTTTGCCATCCCGTTTGGATTCCCTGTTTTGGAAGACATTAATGCCAAACTGGAATTGAAGAAAATGGATCAGGCTATTACCCGCACGGTAGAAAATGTTATTTTGCTTATAACGATGGGGGCTGATCCAGATAAAGGAGGCATTAACCCCAATAATATGGCGGCAATGCAGAACCTTTTCAAAAATGAAAGTGTGGGGCGCGTATTGGTTTCCGATTATACTACTAAGGCGGAATTTATCATTCCAGAGCTTAATTTGGTGTTGGGGCCAGAAAAATACCAGATACTCAATGATGACATTAAACAAGGTCTCCAAAACATTGTGGTTGGGGAAGAGAAGTTTAATTCTACTCAGGTAAAGGCTCAAATCTTTATTGATCGTTTACAAGAGTCTCGTTATGGGTTTTTAAATGATTTTCTTAATCGCGAAATCAAAAGAATTGCTAAAGACCTTGGTTTCCGATCATGGCCTGAGGCGAAGATGAAAGATATTGACATGAGAGATGAGGTGCAGCTTATGAGGGCTTCTACTAGGCTTATGGAGCTGGGAATCATTACTCCCAAACAAGGAATGGAAATGTTCCAGAATGGGAGATTCCCCGACTCAGAAGATCTCGTCAGTGCTCAAAAGGACTTCGTGGAGGAAAGGGAAAAAGGTTATTACAATCCTATAGTGGGGGGCGTTCCTGTTATTGCCCCTGCTGGTGATAAGGCGACTGGTCCCAGAAAGGAGGCGGGTAGGCCAGAGGGGACTACTGATATCCCTCTCGCTGAAGCATCCTACTCTAGGGCTAATATACAAACCACGATTTATGAGATTGAGAGTTTTGTTGATGAAGCCAAGGCGAAAATGCTTAAAAAGCTGAAGGCTGAAAAACTTAGTGAGTCTCAAGAGGAGATGGTGAATAGTTTATGTGAGTCCATCGTGTGCTCTCAGAGCAAAGAATATTGGGGAGAAACCCTAGAATCGTGTGTAAAAGATTTTAACAAAATAGAGAGCCTTCAGCCTTCTAAAGGGGTTTTGGACATTTCAGCAGAACATTCTTTAGAGGTTTATCCAGCAGCAATCTTATATCATAGCCATGAAACAACTGGAACGACAAAAAGTAATAAACTATAAGTATACCACCACTTTTGAGTCTCCGCTCTTGGCGTGTGAGATTAATGAATCCTCATTAATTTCTAAGGCATCCCTAGAAACTTTAGCGCCCCTTGTCCCCACTGATATTGATTATGAGAGCAATCTAGACTTGTTGGGGGTGGCATTTAATGCCGCCGTCGTAAACAAGTTCAATAAAAATGGAGATGGGATGAACGCAGCAACAGCTGTAGAATATACAAATAATTTTATCCACAAGCCCACTAATATCGAACACGACAAGCATAAGATAGTGGGACATATAGCCGCTGCGGGTTATAGTAAATTTGGATCTAACGAATTACTGTCTCAAGAACAAGTAAAAGACACCACAGAACCATTCAATATCGCCTTGGGTGCCGTTTTATACAAAACGATTAATGAAAATTTTACCATTTTGGTGGAAAAATCTCTTGACCCCGATGATGCTGCTTTTCAGAAGGTTTCTGCAAGCTGGGAAGTTGGATTCAATGATTATGTTTTGGCGGTGGGGAGTGACGTTTTAAGTGAGGCTAGAATAGTGGCAGATCCTGATGAAATTTTAGAATTACAAGGGTTTTTAAGAAGTTGTGGAGGCAATGGAACGACAGATGAGGGTGAAAGTGTTTATAGATTAATTATGGGCGATATTTATCCATTGGGTATTGCATATACGCTTAATCCCGCCGCAGACGTAAGGGGACTATATGGTGGAAATCCCTCAAAAACCCAAGTTTTTATAAACGATAAAAGGGATAAAATTTCACAAAACAATAAATTAAATGTAAACAACCAAAAGAACTTTATTAACATGGAAATGGAAAAGACTCTTAATGAACTTAAAGAACTTCTTTCTGAGAAGAAATTCTCCAAAGAAGCGGTCGCCTCGATGACTGACACTTTTGCTGAAGCTATCCGTGAGCGGGATGAACAATACCGCAAGGATATCGAAACGCAAAAGGCAGCTAAAGAAGGCGTGACGAAGGAATACGAGGAATTAAAGTCCTCCGTTTCTGAGCTGGAAGAAAAACTAAATGCCGCTAATGAGCGTATTTTAGTTTTTGAAAAAGATAAAAAAGCCGAAGAGGCCGTCGCATCTTTTAATACATATATGGACAAATTGGACGAAAAGTTTGAACTCGATGACCAAGATCGCGAGTTTCTTGCTACCGAACTGAGAGGTTTGGAAGATGCAGAGGCTTATGAAGCTTTTGCCTCCAAGCTTGAAGTTTTATGGAAGCATAAAAACAAGGAAGTCCAAGCAGAGTTCGACGCGCAAATCCAAGCCCGCATTGATGAGGAAGTGGCTAAGAGAATTTCCACCGCCTCTACTGAAGAGGTGAAAATTGAAGAGGCTCTTGACGCAGCCGAAACAACCGATTCGGATGTTTCTAACTCTAACGAAGCTGTCGCATCTGAGGAGAAATCCTTCCGAGATAAGTTTAAAGCCGCCTTTTCCCGCGACAATATTGAAATTTCTTAATTTAACCAAAAAAAATTATGGCATTACGCATTCTACCATTCAGACAATACTCTGATCACGATGTCGTGAACCTCTATTCTGTCATTGACAGTGATGTGAACGACCAAACGACCGACGCGGGGGCTGGCGATGCTGGCCTCTTCGTAAAGGTCTCCGCTGGTAACTTCGATGCTGATCCGATTACCTATCAAACAAACAGCTATCTCGGTAAAACCGATTATCCGTTTGTTGGTACTACGGAGATGTATCCTGAAGTTAATCTTAAGATTACAGGTTCTACTTCAGGGGATATTCCCCTTGGTCTTACCCTGTATCAAACGGCCAAAAAGGACGAAAACGACGAGAAGTTGCTTTACCATCCACAAAAAGCCGCCGAACTCCAAGCCATGCTTCCAGGGCAGGCAGTTCCCGTTCTAACGAAAGGGATTGTTACTTTGGCGGCTGAAGCTTTCGACGGGACTACCGCAAGTTATACTCCAGGAACTGCTATCATTACTTCTAATAATACTAATGGCAAGATTACTGGTGCGACTCGGGGAGACTCCAAGACTTTTGGACACGTTCTAGGCACGGGCACCCGCTCTAATGTTGGAATCACCACTGACCAGTTCTCTGGTGATTATATCGTTGTATCTTTTGATTGTAACGCCACCTAAAACTAGAAAGACTTTATAATCATGAAAATTACTTTAAAAAGAACTCCCGAACAAGTCGAGCTTGTTAAAGCTATGGCTTCTCGTAATCGGAATGTTGCATACGAGGCTCAAGTGGCCCTTGCTGAATTCATCGGACCAGTTTTGGCCGAAGTGCTCAACAATGCCCCTACCGTGAGCAACCTGTTCCAATCACTTCAATTCGATGCTGATGACAATCCAAGCATCCCTCTTGATCTCTACTACGATATCGCTGACGAAGATTACGTCAGGGTTTGGAGTCAGAATCATGCAGGTGGTCTTCC
>Ga0080013_1004588_pt1 | contig 13505 bp, 17 predicted proteins | sample ETNvirenome_6_85_FD_69236 | JGI IMG/M metagenome (GOLD analysis project Ga0080013, IMG submission 69236) | Marine viral communities from the Pacific Ocean - ETNP_6_85 (SPADES assembly) (version 2) | ecosystem: Environmental > Aquatic > Marine > Oceanic | place: Pacific Ocean | collected 2013-06-19 | reverse complement strand
ACTTGTTTAAGTCTATTGAAGACCCAATAGTAAAAGATGAAAAAGGTTTACTTCAATTAAATACTTATAGACCTGGTGAAGTTGAAGGTAAGGAGATTAAGTCTCATATAGAAAACTTCAAAACTCTAATGAAGAGACTTACTGAAAACGAAGGGACTGGTAGAGATAGTAAAGGTAATGAGGTTGATCTTTATGAGTATGTTTTGGACCATCTTTCAATGCCATTTAAACAACCTGGAAACAAAGTTAGATCAGCAATATTATTTCACTCTAAAGAATTTCAAGTTGGAAAAAATACATTTTTCTCAATAGTACAACAAGCCTTGAGTAAAGATAACTGCGCAGTGATTACACCTGAAGAAGCTATTGATAGAGCTAAAGGCTTCTTGGAACACCAATTAGTTTTAATTGATGAGATAAAACTTGATAATGATTATAGAAAAAATATCTCTACCTTAAACACTATGAAACCTATGATGACTAACGAAGATCATAGAATGAGACCTTTGTTTCATAACTGGAAAGACATCTATTCAACTTGTTTTTTTATGCTCTTTACTAATCACAAAAACGCATTGGCAGTAGATATCAATGAGGCCAGGTATACCATCATTGATGTAAATAAAACTAGAGAGGAAATGGGAGGTGATGAATTCTTTAATCTCTTTTGGACCCCTGAAGGTAAACTTGTTGATGGTGTTGTTGAGGCAGTGAAGTGGTTTTTAACTAACAGAAAAATTAGTGATAACTTTAATCCAAAATCTATAAGTTTAAAAACTGACTTCCTAGAAGTAATGAGTAAAGCTGGAGGTCATCCTTTGTTGAATGATATTGAACCATTATTTAAAGAGAGAGCTACACCTTTTTTTGAAACTGTTATTTCTATCCAAGAGGCTTTTAATTATCTAAAATTACACCACAAAATACCTGGAAGAATAAATGAATTTGCTGAAGTATTAACTAAACTTGGGTGTGAAAGAGTAGGTGAAGTTAAACATAAAAGAACTGACAAACATCCAACATATTATCTCTTAAGAAATTTTGATTTTTTCTGTGATAAATCAATGTCATCAATAGCGAATAAGTATTGGCTACCTTTAGGTTCAACAAGTGAGAAAATGGCTGAAGAATGGAACTTATCTCAAGGTGATCTTAATGTAATCAAAGAGGGTCTTGAAGAGATATCAACCTATGAAGAGTTTCATAGAGAGGCTCCTGAAGAAGACCCTGAAGAAGACTTTGAGACTATCAGAAGAGAACGAAAAAAGAGGGCTAGTTAATGAGACAACGAAGTAGAAAAGCTAAAGGAAGACGTCTTCAGAACTATGTAAGAGATAGAATACTTAAAACCTTCCCACACTTAAAAAGGAAAGATGTAATGTGTGTTGAAAACTTTGCGCCAGGGCCGGATATCATATTGTCAAAGACTGCACGTAAACTATGTCCTTATAGTTGGGAGATTAAGAACCAGGAGAAGATGAAGACTATCTATGACTTCTATAAGCAATCAAAAAAGAATGCCGGAAGGTCTGAACCAGTTGTTGTAATGAAGATGAATTCTAGGGACCCACTTGTAGTGTTAGACTTTGAACACTTCTTGGAATTAATAAAAGATTAATACCGACCCTACCGACCCTAACTATAAACCATATTTAAACTATCCCCTAGGTGTTCACACCAGGTGATCTTAAAGGATTAAAACTTTGTGTGCCCAGGGTCGCCTTATGTTATACTGCGTGTAAACCAAGAGGGGATAGTGGGTACAAATGGGGTGTACGATTATTACCTTTATTACGTTTATACTATGGAAACAGACACACACTTATTCACGTTAAGCAGAACAGACTTTGCCAAAGAGATAGGCAAATCAAGGGAAGCAGTCAAAAAGGATATGCAAAGAGGGAAATATAAAGAGTTATATATTTTCAAAAACAATCAGTATTATTTTAAGACAAGAGAGGCAGTGCGTGAAATGAAGGGTCCAAAGCCAGTTGATTTGTACCCAGTAAAAAGAAAAATTAATCGTGGTAATCACGACAAAGCAGTTAAAGAAGGCCGGTATCCGAACTTTGCCTTTGAAAGACATAACCATATGAAAAAAATGTTGGCGCTACGTGGAAAATTGTCACCTGAAGAACTTGCCCTGGTCCCTGAAATTGAGAGACGTGCTAAAGAGGAACGAAGGGAACAGATTAGAGATACACTTGAAGACACACCTAGAGGAAACACACGAAGACAACGTGGAATGAGAGTTGGTGTTGGTATGCATATGCAAACTCAAGATGAAATGCGAAGATGGGATTACCAACCAACGAAACGTGGAAAAGATAAAGACGATTACAAATACTATTAGAAAACCCCAGTGACATAGATTGACATAAGTTGAAGGGCAATAAGAATTTGTAAAATAAAATTTAGAAACTATATTAAAGGTTCATTAGTAATAATACTTTCCTAGGGTGGTCCATCTAATTTGTTCCAACAATTCTTTTAGATCACCTTGGGTTCCTCCTAGAAAATCCTATACATAACTATTCATTCTGAAAATTATTTTTTTTAGTTAGGTACTTAAACTCAAAATGTTTTCACTGGGACTGACCCTCTAAAACCAAGTCTAAAGGTAAAACTATTGGGACCCCTATTTAAAAAAGGGGATATACCCTTTGTTTATTAATCAAATTTGAACTTTGGATTGGGACCTCTATGGACCTACTATTATACACCGATTATACACCAAAAAGATTTGCGTTCTTTCAGGTTGTTGAGTTATAAAGAAAGTTAGATATAACAATGCAACAAACAGGAGCCCTCGTGGTGAAATTGGTAGACACAAAGGACTTAAAATATTCCAGTCTATCTAAATAATAAATTCTCACTGACCCTCACTGACCCAGAAGAGTAGAAATATGTGGGTTTTTAATTTTGCAACCTTATATCTGTTGGTATGGAACAGATTAGTAAACGTAAGAAAATTATACACCCATTATACATCATTCAATACAATGATAAGGCGATTGCTGACCTTAAGTGGAATAAGAAAACAGAAGTAAGACAAAGAGTAAAAGTAAACTTCAAGAATGGTCCTAGAGGTATCTCAATAAGATGGACACCTAAAACTAATAAGAAGGTATTCCAATTAATATTCATATTCAGAAAGAAAACTTATGTCCACGATTGTGGAGAATTCCTTCCAGGTTCTTTCACTTGTAATGACCTGGACAAGTATCTTGTAAGTCTTAACGATAAACACAGAAATGATGATGGTTCTTTTAAGACTAATCCTAATGTTAGTGTCATCACAAAGAAACAATTAAGAAGATCACAATTAAAAACAGTAAGACAAGTAATAGAATTAATATGCCAGGAGAACTTTCCTAGAAGGAATATAAAAGGAAAACTATCTGCGCTATCACAAAAAGATCACACTAGATTTCTCATAGGTTATAACAAAAGAAGAGAACACATAACCTTCCAAGATGATGAGAAGGGATGGGGCCAAATATTATTTAAAGATACATCTACAATAAAAGACTGGAAGACTTTATTTAAAACGTATCCGGCTGAAACTGGTTGTTATGAAGGTGATGAGAGAAGTGTCTATGATAGCTTATTAGGTAGTGCAATCATAGATGATCTTATCCCTGGAAACATAGAGATTTATCTTAATGAGATACCTAGAAGTTATGGACAAAAAGAAAACATAAGGAAGGCTTTAGCTTGTTTGTGGGGCTATGCTAGGAAGAATAATTTTATGGGTCCAAACCCTCCAAGAAATCCAACTAGACTTGAAGATGGTGGTATTACCATTGAAAAAGAAGAAGAAAGTCTATGGATAGGAAGTAAATATAATGAAATGTCTTATGACATAGAAGAGTTAGAAGAAATAAATAAGGCCTTAATATCTTTAAGAGACAAACATCCTTTTCAATCTGAATGCATAAGAATGTTAATTTACACCGGTATGAGAATTGAAGAATGTAAGAAACTAACAAAAGAAATGATTACCACTGACATTAATGGTGAACCTATTATCTTAATGAAGAGGTATATTGCTAAAGGCAGAACTAATCAAAGGCAGAAAGATATAGCTTACGACATCACCGAACCGGTACAAGAAGTCTTGGATAGTCTAAAGTATCAATTAGAGAAAACTGAATTTAAGTCTTATCAATTTGTTCACTGGTTATTTCCAACAACAAGAATATCAATGGAGAAACTATCTGACCCTGACCGATATCCCAAATATGCGAGGTCAAATGCTTGTAGAACACACACACTTGATGACACCTGGAATGCAGTCAGAAAGATTACACACCTGGAGGGCTCAATAAAAACCTTGAGGAAGGCCTTCACGAATATAACTAATGAAACACTTGGAGGTGCACATAAAGGGAAATCCTTAACTAAACACACAAATGAATTCACACCATCACACTCATATGACAAAGCTAGTAGAAAGAAAACCACTACAATGGCTAGAAGAGTTGGACAAGTATTGATGTTTAAGAAAAATGCCAAATAGAACCTACCCATTTATAGTCCGATATGAAGGCAAACTTTATAAACTATTCTATGGAAAATATGTTGAATGCGATAGCAAAGGAAGACTAATAAGTAGAAAGAACAATGTTGTGAAACTAAAATAATTGCTTTTATCCTTTGAAAGATTATAAGGAATAAATGGCAAAGAAAGACATATCAATACAACAAAAATTAGGCCAGGTTTTAAGAGAAGGACCTAGAGTACCTAGAATAAAAAACTGGGATGATTTAATTCATAACCTAAAGAAACTTGAAGTAAAACCTGGAGAGGCTTATAGAATAATCCAAGAGAAGAAAACCTCCGACAACATAAGGTTTGAATGGAAGATGATAAGGCTTACTTTCTTTGTGTGGGAAAGAGTTAAAGAAGACGAGGCCGGATACCTAAAGCCTAAAATAGATACAGTCAAAGCAGTATGCCACAACAGAAACTTTGAGAAGTTTTTCTATGGATATTTCCCTGATCTTGAATTTGATATTAATAGAGAAATCCACTTACTTAATAAATTGATTGCAGAAAAACCACAAACAAAGCCTGGAGGGTTCTTAAGTGAAGGCTATTTTAACTACCAGGGAAGCAAAAGGGCTATTCCTCAAAAGCACTTAAACCACATCCTGTGGGGGAAAAAATAATAGTAATTATCCCTTGAAATATCCTATGGGATATGTATATAATACATCTATGGAACAAAATAGATGTTTAATTTTAATTTTTTAAAACCATACTATCAAGAAGTAGAGGTACTTGACTTATTCAGTACAAGTAAATCAACACTTCAAAGATATCGTGCTGAATGCCTGAAGGGTGGAGGAGACCTATTTAAAGATATGGGTTATTTCCACATTGAAGGAATTAAGTCAGCTATGTATGAGCCAGTTAAATTATCAAACTGGATTTTAGAAAATAAAGTTAAACAAGAAGTTAAATATTCCTATGAGATTGAGGAAAAAAGAAAACTACAAAATGGTTTACTTGAATTTCCTGGTTTCAAATATCAACCTAAAAAAGAAGAGGAGAAAAAAGCAGTATGAGTAAAAAGTATAATTACAATGGAGACTGGGATTGGACAGACTTAAATGACCCTATCCCTAATGAAGTAATGGACAAATTTGAAATCAAAGAAAGTCCATTTAAAGATTACCAAGAAAAAGTTTTATTAAAGGGGATGACTATAAGTGGCAAACCTTTATCTGAAACATTAAAGGAGGTGTTGAATGACTAAACCTTTAATACTTACATCACCTAGAGGAGTTGCAGAATTCCCTTACTTAACTGAACCGGATGTAGTTTTTAATCCTGAAGGATTATTCCATACCAAGTTGGTATGTAAGAAATCTGATTGCGTAAAGATCATAAAAGATATTGACGATATGATTGCGCTAGAGGTTAAGAAACAACACGACCAGGACCCAAAGAAACCAGTGAAGAAGGCGCCACTTCCATATTCAATAGAAGATGATGAGGTGACTTTTAATTTCAAAATGAAAGCCCAGGGAGTTAGAAAATCTGATGGTAAGAGTTTTACCCAGGAACCTAATCTCTTAAATGCTGATCTTTCAGAATTTGATAAGACACAAACTATATGGGGTGGAAGTAGCTTAAAGATTACTTTTGAACCATATGCCTGGAATATGCCGATAGGTATTGGATGTACTTTAAGATTAAAGGCAGTCCAAGTTTTAGAACTTGTCACTGGTAAATCATCTAACACTTTAGGTGATCTTAAAGCTGAACCTACTGTTGAACCAGTAATTAAAGAGCAACCACCGGAGATATGTTAATGAGAAAAAATATAGAACCTAGAAAAAATAAAAAAGGTGAAGTGGTTGATGGTCTTCACGAAATTGGACAAGTCGCAGTTGGCAGTGGACAAATCTGTTTAGCTGACCCTTGCTATATAACTAAAGGTGAAGAACCGGACATTACTATTACAACAAACTTTGGTGATGGGATGTTTCCAGTTTTTGAAGAGTGGGAAGATAATAAAAGAATAGCTTTAGTTGTTCCTTTAGAGACAGAACTTCACACTGCTTTAAAAGATGAAATTAACAAACTTCCTGACCCACCTAGTTATAAAAAAGACAACCTAAAACCAGGTGAATTCAATCCAAAAGATATTGGTATTGATGGCTATAAGTACATTGAAGATATGGAGGAGGATTATAAATGAGTAAAAGAATAGATGGTTTAGTACCTAGAGGAGTACATAAAGAACCTAAAGGTCCCACAAAGAATAAACCTAGAGAGACCTTTGGGAAAAGACCTATTAGTCCTGAAGAAGAACAACATATTTGTGAAACCTACAATGTATCAGTTGTAGATAATACTTTTGTAGCCGGTCCACCACAAAATGACAAAGAGAGATTACTTCAACAAGTTAGTTATTGGATAGCCAACGACAACTTGGTTCAAGTAAGAACAATTATGAAGTCTTTAGGTTTTCCTTCCAGGATGATTAAGGCCTACATCAATGATGAACAAGACTTACAAAAAGAAAAACCTGAAGTAAGTGGATATTTAAAATACAAAAATAATCCAATGCCGGAAGAGTTTAAAGTGAGAGGAAATTAATAATAACAAGGAGAAACAATATGACGACCAATGTAGAAAAAAGAATAGTGTTAGCTGAAGCCGACCCAATGTCACATATGGAAATGGAATTGACTATGGCTATTCAAGAAGCATATGAGAACGCAGTTAAGAATGGTTTCAGTGGAACCATAACTGACTGGATTAAGACTGCGCCAATAGATGAAGTTAAAAAGATAGAACTTGCTGAAGGTGGCCCAGTAAAGAATAGACCTAAAGAACCTAAAGGAGTTAAGAAGTTAAACATAGCTGACTACTTTGAGATTGGGAGAACAGTTGCTAGTTTAGACCCAGTTGAAAGAGAAGTTGTGTCTACACTTGTAAGAAAAATGTTAAGACCAGGAAACCCCCAGGATAATTAATGAGACTTGCCTTAAGACCTACTTTTAGATTCTTTAACCAGGAAAAAACCATCCTTGGTAAGAAGATTAATGTTGATACTACAAAAGAACTGAAGGACCAGGATTGGTATAAAAGTGATTTGTTTAGTGCAACAGAAAAAGACTTTATCAAAAAAGTATGGGCTATGGCCGGAAGTAAAATCAGAATGATTGAGGAGATTGAATGATGGCTCACAATATGGATGTCACAAAAGGATTATACCCTGATGAAGAAGGTTATAAAGGTACGTTCACTGGTTTTCAAAGAGAGAGAGCAATAGAAGGTAAAGTGACTACTAAATTTTCTTACATCCACCCACAAAAATTCCATACCAAACTTATGAAGAGTGGAGACATACAAATTATGAGATCAGATAAGCCTACTTATACTGACATAAAAATTCGCAACGATATTGAAATGACAGAAAACAAACCGGCAAAATATTTTCAACCAAAAGAATGGAACATAGAAAAGTTATTATTTAACTATGACGCATTATATCACTTAACCGGTATGGATATTAGGTGGTATCAGAAATACTGCAAGATGTTGAAAATGACATTAAGAAATACTTATTTAAAATATGGTGTACCTAAAGATGAATGGGCCATTAAACACTGGGGTGAAGATGAAGTTTAATAGTACAAGTAAAAATCCTAATGCAAACCTGGAGAGTAAGAAGGTTAAATATAATCAGACAACTGGTCTATTCACAAACCCTGACAGAACTATTGCATTCCAAAGTTATGAAGACGCAAATAGATATAATATGTCACTTGGTGGAACACCTGGAGTGAAACCTAGTGAGACACCTATGCAAGACACCCTTAAGAACATAAGGAAACCACTTAAAGATAAGTCTACTGGTGTTCAATATAAAGATAGTATCCAAAGGGCCGAGGAAATGAGGAAGGAAAGGCTAAACAAAGCCTGGGGAATAAATAAACCTAAATTAAGACAAGAGACATCCTTGGAACGTATTCACAGAATTGGTTATGAACATAGTAGTGACGCAACCTTAAAGAAACCTGAACATATGAGTAATCCAAATATTATTAAGTGGGAGAATTGGAAACAACCACCTAGAAAATTTGATAACCAAGATAAGACAACATATCCGAGTGACCCTGACCAAAAGGAAAGAATGTCTAGTTGGGATATGTATATTGATAGTGCAAGAATAGACCCTAAAGACCCCCAGTCTAAAGACACAAAAAGAATGTTAATGAAACAATATTATTCAAAAAAAAGTTATGAAGGTCCCAAAAATATGAGTGACAAAGAGTTAAAACTTATTGGCAAACATAAATCTCAACTAGAGAAACCTAAACCAATTATAGATGTATCTTCTTTTGAACCATTAATAAAACCACACAGACCATCACCGGAACCTGAAGTTAATATTAATGAAGTAATAAGAGATAGAGCCAGTATGAAACCAGGAATTAATAAAGAACTATTACAACTGAATGCAGATATTAATAAAAACATTAAGTATGTATTAGGAGAGAAAGCAGAAAGTCAAGAAAGTGTGAGTGAGGAGAACAAATCAAACATTGAGGAAGGAGAACCTAATGACTGATAAATGGAAATATAAATCAGTCTCATTAAAGAATTCTACTTATTCTATGCTTAATGACTTATCTAAAACCATAGTGCCAGGGATGGAATTGTCCAAGGCCAAAGCAATAGAAAAGTTAATTATAGACAAGAGTAATGCCGGTAATTCTTCAGGAGACAAAAAGGAAAATTACAATGGCAAGGAAAAAATCTAAAAAGACTAACTTATTAAAAGAACATAACGAAACTAAACAAATCCTCATCACTGAAGGAATGCGTAAGAAGTATGGTGTGTGTGAGCACGACCAGGTTTCATATAAAGCACTAGATAAATTAAATAGAAGTTTATTACTTCACTGCAAAAGACTTTCACTAGACATAGCCCGGAAGGGTAAGATGATGGAACTATGGATGAACAATAGGAAGTTATGGACCAACAAAATAAATACTGACTTACAAAGTAGAGCAGACAAACATAAACAAGATTTAGAAACACTTGAGAATGCATATAAAAATAAAATTAATGAACTACAAGAAATGTATGATGAAGCTATTGAAGTCAATGCAGACGTTGTTAAAAAAAATAGAGACTGCATAAAAGCTAATCAAGAACTACTTAAAGATCATAATGATATTGTACGTGCCTATAATGGATTAGCAGAAATGGGTAAGTATGCAGAAGAACTTGGTGTAGATATAAAAAAACATAGAGGTCAATTACCGGAAGGCTATGAGTTTAAACATAAGCATACACTTATGGAAAGTGGAAAAGTTAAACACTCTTATAGTCTTAAGAAGAAGAATGGGAAGGACCACTAATGATATTAAAATTAGAAGAAAGACTTGAAGGCGCTATTGGAGAAAGAGGAAAATTTACTGGATACCTTCCACCTGATGAAAAAGGCGAAATAAAAAAAGACGCAACATATCAATATCAACATATGGACTGGGATAGACATTATTCAGGTAAAGATTATCTTGGAATATCACCAGTTAAAATTGTTCAAAATGGAACTGGACGTAAAGGGTTCTGTCGTTGGATTGGCTGGGACCTTGATGTTGAAGAAGAACCTGAAAATTTCAGCAGAATAATAACTAAAGTAAATAATGAATTCTTCTTTTATAAAACCTCCAGTAATAGATGGCACGTTCACTATTACTTTGATGAATGGAAAGATGTTGAGGAGTGTAAAAAGATTGCACAAGAGTATGAAACTAAATTTAAAAAGATTTGGAAAAAAGGTGTAGATACATCCCACTCACTTCCTAAAGGTTATACTATTGAAGAAGGTAAACCTGGAGGATGGTTGTTTATGCCTTATTGTCCTCACGAAGATTTAAAGAATAATAATCTTTGTGGTTATTCACCTTCCGGAAAACCATTAAGTAAGAGCCAGGTGGAGTTTAGTATTCACTGGAGAAAGTACCCTTTAATTAGATCAATGGTTGGTGCAGAAAGTGGAGAAGGTGGAAGAGAAAAGAAGTTGTTTATTGCTAAACAAGTAATTGAACACAATGATTTAGACTTAACACCATACGAAGTTAATAAACAATTTAATGAACCATTAAGTGAACCTTCACTAACTAAAGAAATTAACTCACACGAAAGAAAAGATTATGAAGGTGAGTATAATAAAGAATACCTGGAGGAACATAATGAAACATACTTTAAAGAAATCAATGGGTATTGGTTAAGAGACCTTAAAGGTGTAGGTGTATTAGATGGATTTACTGACCCTGAACAAGAGGAGAAAGCTAAACAATTCCTAAAAGATATTATCTATATAAAGAATGATGACCTTTGGTACGACAAGACTACCGGTAAAGAATATAATCAAAAAGCAATCCAAGTCACCTATGGACATATATGGGGTGGAAAAATATCAGATGTAATTAAGAACTTTGTAGCCTTTGAAGGCGCACAATTAGTAGAACAAAGTGTTTATAGACCTGACTTGTTTAAGTCTATTGAAGACCCAATAGTAAAAGATGAAAAAGGTTTACTTCAATTAAATACTTATAGACCTGGCGAAGTTGAAGGTAAGGAGATTAAGTCTCATATAGATAACTTTAAAACTCTAATGAAGAGACTTACTGAAAACGAAGGGACTGGTAGAGATAGTAAAGGTAATGAGGTTGATCTTTATGAGTATGTTTTGGACCATCTTTCAATGCCTTTTCAACAACCTGGAAACAAAGTTAGATCAGCAATATTATTTCATTCTGAAGAATTTCAAGTTGGAAAAAATACATTTTTCTCAATAGTACAACAAGCCTTGAGTAAAGATAACTGCGCTGTGATAGATAGTAAAGAAGCTATCGATAGAGCTAGAGGCTTCTTGGAACACCAATTAGTTTTAATTGATGAAATAAAACTTGATGGAGATTACAAAAAGAAAGTCTCAACTCTTAATGTTTTAAAACCTTTAATGACTAATGAAGATTTTAGAATGAGACCTTTGTTTCATAACTGGAAGGATATCTATTCTACTTGTAATTTTATGTTGTTCACTAATCACAAAGATGCTTTGGCAGTTGATGTTAATGAGGCCAGGTATACCATTATTGATATTGGTAAAACGAGAGAACAAATGGGAGGTGATGAATTCTTTAATAAGTTTTGGACCAAGGAAGGTCATCTTGTTGATGGTCTTGTTGAGGCAGTGAAGTGGTTTTTAACTAATAGAAAAATCAGTGATAACTTTTATCCAAAATCTATAGGTTTAAAAACTGACTTCCTAGTGACAATGAGTGAGGAAGGTGGTCATCCATTATTAAAAGAGATTAAACCTTTATTCAACGAAAGAGCTACACCTTTTTTTCAAAGTGTTATTTCTATTCAAGATGCCTTTGATTGGTTGAAAATTAATAAGAAAATACCTGGTAGAATAAATGAATTTGCTGAAGTATTAACTAAACTTGGATGTGAGAGAGTGGGTGAAGTTAAACATTCTAGAACTGGGAAAAAACCTACTATGTGGATATTAAGAAACCACGATTTTTTCGGTGATAAATCAATGTCATCTATATGTAATAAGTATTGGCTACCTTTAGGTTCCACAAGTGAAAAAATGCAAGAAGAGTGGAACATATCCCAAGGTGATCTTAGTGTAATCACAGAAGGTCTTGAAGAGATAAGAAGCTATGAAGAGTTTAATAGAAAGGCTCCTGAAGAAGACCCTGAAGAAGACTATGAGAGTATCAGAAGAGAAAGAATGAAGAGGTCTGCATAATGAGACAACGAAGTAGAAAAGCTAAAGGAAGACGTCTTCAGAACTATGTAAGAGATCGTATACTTAAAACCTTCCCTCACTTAAAAAGGAAAGATGTAAGGTGTGTAGAAAACTTTGCACCAGGGCCGGATATTATCTTGTCCAAAACTGCTCGTAAATTATGTCCTTATAGTTGGGAGATTAAGAACCAGGAGAAGATGAAGACTATCTATGACTTCTATAAGCAATCAAAAAAGAATGCCGGTAAATCTGAGCCAGTTGTTGTAATGAAAAGAAATTCTAGAGATCCACTTGTAGTGTTAGACTTTGAACACTTCCTAGAGCTGATTAAAGATTAATGCCAAGGTTTAATAAGAACAGTGGTATATCTGAAGGTGATATTATTAGAGGAAAAGCTTTAGATAAGTATATAGAGGAATGGCTTAAGTATATTACACCTGAAAATGCTGAACACCATTTTAACAGAATGTTGGCTAATCAAGACGAGGATTTTAGTTTACTTAAAGCAAAGAAGATAGCACAGCGCTATAACTTTTCTGATGAGTTTATTCGTAAAGCTATTGAACCATACTACACACCAGGTGACGCTTTCTGTCAACTTAGAGGTGATACTTACTGGGGTGATGGAACACAATTTAGACCTGGAGACAAACTCAATACCGACCCTACCGACCCTAACTATAAACCAAATTTAAACTTACCCTAGGTGTCCACCCCAGGTGATCTTAAAGGATTAAAACCTTGAGTGTGTAGGGTCACCATATGTTATACTGCGTGCGAACCAGTGGGGGACACTGGGGTCAAAAGGAGGGTAATAATCTTACCTTTGTACTATGCAAACAGATGAACATTTATACACACTTACAAGGACTGAATTCGCAAAAGAGATAGGTAAATCAAGGGAAGCAGTTAAAAAGGATATGCAACGAGGTAAGTATAAAGAATTATATATTTTCAAAAACAATCAGTATTTTTTTAAGACACGAGAGGCAGTGCGTGAAAAGGAGGTTTTGTCCCCGGTGAATTTGTACCCATTAAAAAGAAAAATAAATAGAGGTGGTCACGAAAGTGCAGTGAGAAAAGGACGTTATCCTAATCGTGCTTTCGCTGAACATAACCATATGAAGAAATTTATAGCGCTTCGTGGAAAGCTATCACCAAAAGAATTAGCTATGGTCCCTGATGTAGAAAGAATGGTC
>Ga0080013_1004586_pt1 | contig 13506 bp, 18 predicted proteins | sample ETNvirenome_6_85_FD_69236 | JGI IMG/M metagenome (GOLD analysis project Ga0080013, IMG submission 69236) | Marine viral communities from the Pacific Ocean - ETNP_6_85 (SPADES assembly) (version 2) | ecosystem: Environmental > Aquatic > Marine > Oceanic | place: Pacific Ocean | collected 2013-06-19 | reverse complement strand
TGTGGGGTGGTGAAATTGGCAGACACACCCGACTGTCTCTCGGGCGGAGAATTGAGGATAAACTTTTAAGCTAACTGCTCCGTATAGGTTCGAATCCTGTCCCCACAGCAAATAAATACACCAATATTTTGGTTGTGTGAATAATTTTTACTATCTTTGTAGTATGGAAGAATTAAAAAAAGATTATAAAGAAATACAAAATTTAGTAGACCGACTTAAGTCTACAAATTCTAGTAACAATAAAATAGAAATACTTAGGGAATATAAAGACAACCCTATGATATGTGAGATTTTAGAATACGTCTACTCACCATTCAAACAGTATCATACAACCAGTGCTAACCTTAAGAAGTTAAGCCATTTATGCCATTCTCAATATCTTGGTAGTTTACAAACTATGTTGGATAATTTATCTAACAGAGTCTGGACGGGACATGAAGCAATTTCATATGTCAATGGACTAATATCTAATTATGAAGAATATAAAGAATTAATTTATTGTATTATAGATAAGAACTTAAAGACAAGAACGGGAGCGGACCTCATCAACAAAGCAATTCCAAAATGTGTGCCTACTTTTAAGGTAGCACTAGCTAACTCTTATGATAAACAAAAGAGTAAAGTTGATTTCAACAAACAAACGTGGTTCGCCTCCCAAAAGCTAGACGGTGTTAGATGTCTGGCTATTGTAGACAATAACGGCAAATGTAATTTCTACTCAAGACAAGGTAAGACGTTTGATACTTTAGATACACTTAAAAACGAAATAGAGAGTCTAAACTTATGTAATATGGTATTTGATGGTGAGGTATGTATTGTTGATGATAATGGTGTAGAGGACTTCCAAGGAATCATGAAGGAGATTAAAAGAAAAGACCACACAATTACCAACCCAAAATATAAAGTATTTGATTACCTAATGTTAGAGGAGTTCGATAACCAAGAAAGCAAACGTAACTTAAGTAATAGATTAGGTAATTTTAACATGATATATAATATATCTGTAAAAGAGTTAAAATGTATTGATATTTTAGTACAGTGGAAAGTAGAGTCAGAAGACCACTTCCAAGAATTAGCAGAACTTGCAACAAAAAATAATTGGGAAGGTTTAATCTTACGTAAAGATTGTGAGTATAAAGGCAAAAGAAGTAATGACCTACTCAAAGTAAAGAAGTTCTTTGATGAAGAATATATAGTTAAATCAATTGAAAGTGCAGTCCATAGAGTAATTGTAGATGGGTTAGAAGTTGAAGAAGAAATGTTAAGTAATGTTGTAATTGAACACAAAGGATGTGATGTGGGTGTAGGCTCAGGGTTCGACCAAGCAGAAAGAAGGATGTACTTTAAGAACCCTGAACGTATTATTGGCAAGACAATAACAGTGCAATACTTTGAAGAGACATTAAACCAAGATGGTTGTCATTCATTAAGATTTCCAGTAGTAAAACATGTATATGAAAATGGACGAACAGTTTAAAAAAGAATTAGCAAAAACCAATAAGTTTGTTGATAAGGCGTATGAGAAGTTGAATTTCTTTCCTAATCCTAATCAGGAGATTAATGAGATAACAGCAGAAGGATTAACCCAAAATAAAATAAAACATGGATTAAGATACTGTCCTTGTTTTATTGTAGAAGGAGAAACCAAAGAGGAACAAAGAAAATTAAATAGAATTTGTCCGTGCAAACCTGCATTAAAAAAAGAAATTCCGGAAGATGGTGTGTGTCACTGTGGTATCTTTTGTACTAAAGAGTATGTTAATAATCAAAACAAGTAAAAAATTATGACAGAAGGTTACATTTATTTAGGAGAACATTATGATGTATTAAATCGTGAGATAGGAATTAGTGATAAAAAAATAGGATTGTCCAAAGACCCAATTGGCCGAGAACAATCATTAACTAAAACTAAATCCCCTATTAGATATAGAATTGTAGCAGTATACATGGTAGATAATATGAGAAAAGTTGAAAAAATGTTACATAGTATCCTTGATAGTAGAAGGGTATTTGGTGAATGGTTCAAGGATGATGACGACACCTTAGAGGGTGATTTTATAAATTTTATGAATGCTTATGGTGCAGAAGTATACAATATTGAGGAAGTCAAAACGGAACAGAATATTTTAGTAACAGACAACAGATTAAAAGACGTTGTAGAAAAACATGGAGCTCCTTTAAATTTAGTAAGAAAATATTTAGGTATAGAATATGATGTAGTGTTAGACGAGAGAGGACTTTTACATTTCGCAGGTAATGTTTTTGACACACCTAATAAACTTTACAATAATGGTATTGTCTTTCATGTTAAAAAGAAGAAAGGTGGTAGTGGAACAAATAACCTATCACAATTTAAAATAAAAGAAACCGGCAAAAGATTAGAAGATTAATTTGGTAGTATGAAACTTTTTTACTATCTTTGTCGTATAAAATAACAGAGAAATTTATTAATCCTTAAAAAAATACTTATGAAAAAAATTATCACAAACCTATTACTAGCAGCTATAGTGGTTTTATCCTCTTGTTCTAAAGAAGATGACCTACTAACGCCAGTATCAACACCTAACACAACTCAGACTACTAATACTAATACTGATACCAGTACTGTAGGGGATAATCAGATATATAATTCAGAATATGATGTTACCCATTATTCGTATTCTCTTATTGTAGATAGAAAGAACTTATGGTGGATTGGATGCCCACCACCGATGGTAGATACAAATTTAACTATTGAATCTATCGGAGGAGACGCTTCTTTTACCGAAAACGGTACAGGAATACTTAACATACCAAGTGTTATAAGGGATTTTGAAGAGTACGCTTATATTGATACCCATATTGAGGGATATCTATTTCCTAACTCCATATCTACTATTTCTATAGAGAATAACGAGATATGTTTAGGGTTATATTATAACACTACGGCAACACCAGGACATCCATCCAGAAGAGTAGACTATACATCAACCTTAACTATCTTACAGAACACTGGAAGCACCTTAATTTTAGAAAGTAATACAGCACCAGAAGGTAGGGGGTTTATTAAAAATATTAAAATAGAACTCCAAAAAAAGTAAATGAAAGGGTACCGTAAGGTACCTTTCTATTTTTAATTTATGTATTTATATTAAAAATTACCAAAATGGGAACCAAACAAAAAGTTTCTTCTATAAAAGAGAAACTTAATAAATTGGAGAAACAGTTGGAAAAAATTCAAAAGGATTGCCCTCACAAAACTCAGTGTGTGAGATTTATAAACCACATACAAAGAGCACGTTGGGTGTGTGATGATTGTCAACACATTGTAAAAATACCCACACAAGAAGATATAGAGCGTTGGATAAATAAGTAACATTGAAATCCTAGTTTAATTTTATTATATTACCAAGATGAGATACAATAACAAATATTTTAGAGAAGTATTAGAAAAAGACTTGAAAGATAAAGACTTTGGAGTTAATATTCATTGCAAAGAAGATGGTATTCATATTACTGTTCCACCATATCTCTTAACAAATGATGATTTTACTGATAATTATGGAGCTCAAATTCTAAGGGAAGACTATGATACTGAAATGCTTGTAAATAAAATAAAAGAAGCCGTCAAAGAGTACTCTATTAAAATAGATTTGGAAAAAGCCCTTTACGGTGACAACATAAAAATAAAACTTAAAGTATATGAAACATAATTTATTAATGTCGATAAGTATAGCCCTAATAATTTTGGCTATTATCCTACCAATCACCTTTCTCGGTTTTTCATTTTGGTGGTTACTAAGTGGTGATATGGTAAGTAGACTAACATGGTTTAATACCAGTGTTATAATAACCATAGTAACTATTATCGTACTTAAGGTATCCCGGGTAGATAAAAGAAGAGGGACGTATGTAAGAGAAATAGGTAAAGAAAACATACTAAAAAAAATATATAATAAATTATTTAAATTTTAACTTTGTAATCCCAATTTATTTTCCTATATTTGTATTAGAATTAAAAACTTAAAAAAATACAAATGAATAAAACATCCCAACCCCTAACCACTAAAGAGTTAAAAGAATTAGCACCATCTATATTTACCAACCATCCTTCACATAAAGTATCAGATAAGTATACTTTTATGCCCACCACAAGAATTGTAGAAGATTTAAATAAATTAGGATGGGAACCTTATGAAGCCTCACAAAGAAAATCCAGAGCAGTTAAAGATAGTATGTTCACCAAACACTTAGTTAGATTTAGAAATAAGTCTATAGGCCAGCTAGGAGATTCTATACCTGAGGTTGTTTTAACAAATTCACATGATGGAAGAAACTCATTCAACTTACACGCAGGACTATTTAGACTAGTATGTATGAACGGTTTAATTATAGCTGACACAACCTTTGACCAAGTAAAAATAAAACATCAATGGTATAATATGGAAGAGATTACCAAAGTAACAAACTCAATGATTGACAAAATACCAACAATAATCAGTAGTATTAGTGATATGGATTCAAGGGAACTATCAGACAAAGAGAAAAGAAGTTTTGCAAAGAAAGCTATGTTAACTAGATGGCCTAAAGGTAATGAGATGTTAGATATTGATGATATGTTACAATCAGTTAGGGTTGGAGATAAAGGGGATTCTGTCTGGAAAGTATATAATGTGGTTCAAGAAAAATTAATAAAAGGTGGTTTAGTTTTTAATAACCATCGTGAAAAGATGCAGAAATTAAGACCTATTATTAATATAGACAGAAAGATTGATGTAAACAAAAATTTATGGGAACTTGCTGAATCTTATGTTTAATGGAGAAAGTTCTTATAAAACATAAGTTTGAGTTTTTTTCTTTAGATACTTATAAACCTTATAATGCATGGCCAAGAGTAGACAGAAATAAAATAGACAGAAGGAGTCATTCTAATGTTAGTACGTTGAATGGCTATGGAGAAACACAACTATTCAATATGTCATCAAGATGGGAACAACCAGAAGGTTACCAATTCACTTTAGATAAATCACAAAAATCAGTTAGTGAAGAAGTGTGGAAGGAAAAATCATTCGACATACTATCTGATGCTAGAGTTAGAAGAGTTACGTTTGTTGTAAGTAAAAACGAAAAAAAGAATCAAATAAAACTATCCCTTTTTTATTTTCAAAAAGGTAAAAAAGCAGGACAAAGATATTATTGGAAAAACTCACAAAATTATCACCTATCATTCAATACCAAAATAAATGATGTGTTTCTTATTAGACAACATAAGGTTGGTAATAAATGGAATACAAATTTAACTAGAAACGACTTTAGTAATATAGATAAGTCTTCACAATTCGGCATTGAAAGTATACTTGATTTTCTAGGTACTAGACACGGGAGCATTCAAATGGCATACACACAAACCCTACTTACATTATTTGAAGAAGTTACCAATACAGAAGTTCCACTTAAAGAAGGATTCAAACATGTAAAAACATATTATCCTAGAAATGTCCTAAAAGACATTGTACTACCTTGGTTTATCTCCAAGAAAAATTTAAAACTACCAGACTATTATGAAAGATTATTAATTAACCATTATCCAGGTATTAAACTACTTAGGAAAAATGGTATGAATGTGGGTAAAGCAATATTAAAAAAGAGAGGAGTGTACTCAAAATATGCAAATAAATTAATTAATACAGAACCAAAATTTAATCTATTTTCTTACAAAACTCTTTTAGATGTATTTGGTAAACACAATATTAAAAAACTTAATAAAGATTTATTTACATCAGGTGGGTGGGTTACAATAATAGACGACCATTATGCTATACTAGATAAACAGGAGATAAAAAATTTAATAAAATTAGTTAATCTAACACCAGAAGGTAGATTGGATATGAATACTATAAATGACCATTTAAGAATAAAAGTCCAACTAAAAGAAAGAGAAATAAATGTTAGATTAAAAACAGATAACTTAAAAGACTTTGAAGAAGAACACTTAGAGTGGTCCAATAGACTCTCAAAAGCACAAAGGATAATTGAAACCAAATATGAATATCCTGAGCATTTTAGAAAAGAGATAGAAAATACGTTCACTTCCCCTTGGAATAAGGAATACACACCAGTTATATTAAAAGATGATTTAGAATATAAAGAAGAAGGTAACTATCAGAATCACTGTGTTGGTAGTTATGTAGACACATACGAGACTGATATAGTTTCTATTAGAAGAGAAGACGGAGAAAGAGTAACACTAGAGTACGATATAAACCCAAGAAGTAAGGAAGTGAGACTATTACAATCTAGAATGAGATTCAATCAAGAACCTACAGAAGAATGGGACAAGGCTATTGAGTTTATAACAAATATTATAATTGACTTAGTTAATGAAAAGTTATATGATAATCCAAAGATAACTACGAGACATCTTTATAATGGATTTACAAAGGAAATTGATTATAACACAGAAAAAATACGTCCTTCTTTATTTGAAGGAATGAATTGGAACGTTCGTATTCATGAACCAGCACTAGTAGGAGATTTACCATTTTAAAATAAAAAAATATGAATATAAAAGACACCCAGATACAATTATATGAAGCAACATACGGAGGAAATTTTCCATTAGCTAATTACTTCTTAATGGAGTATAACGCAATACCTAAGGTATTGGAATTTAAAGATTGTTTTTCAGACCAACTAGTAGAAAAATTAAAAAGTATTAACTTTTTAGATTTAATACACGACCATGATACACATACTTTTAATGGTAAAAAAGCTAGATACCATAAAGCAGAACTAGTATTCAAACCAAACCAAATAAATCCAGAAACACACAATAAAACAAGATATCTCCTACATGTTTCTCACCATAGTGATGAAGACCCTTGTAGGGTGATATTACTTTATAGTGAAAAATCTGAGATAGAACCATTAATTAAAATTTTAGAGGAATTTGTTACTAATAAAAAGTTAAAAGAGATTGGGTTAATAATTAAAGATGAGTTTGGTTTAACTTTGAAAGATTTTGAGTTAACAGCGGGTGAAGAATTTAGTATAGAAGAAAATTATAATGAAGATTTTATTGAGGTGGATAAAAAAATTACACAACATTTAACAGCTAAGAGTAAAAAAGGTTTGATTTTATTACATGGTGAACCAGGTACTGGTAAGACAACATATATAAAACATTTAGCTGACAAAATAGAAAAACAAATTATATTTGTACCTCCTATGATGACTGGAGCAATAGCAGACCCAGCTTTTATACCTTTTTTAATGAAATATCCAGACAGTATTTTAATAATAGAGGATGCAGAAACTGTTATTAAAGACAGAACTATCACTGGAAATGGTAATTCGGTATCCAACATACTAAATTTAACAGATGGTATATTAGGTGAGTGTTTAAAAATTCAAATATTAGCCACCTTTAATACAGAAAGAACCCAGATAGATAAAGCTCTTTTAAGAAAGGGTAGACTGATAACTGATTATAAATTTGAAAATTTAAACATTAAAAAGACAAATAAACTACTAAAAAAAATTGGTATAGACAAAAAGGTTGACAAACCACTATCTTTAGCTGATATTTATCATTATACCGAAACAAACAGAGATACAAATAATAAACAAGGTATAGGGTTTTTAGTAAATAGAAAATAGTATGAAATTTATAAACGAATGGGAAGCAAATGCAAAACAAGGAGATAAGTATAGATTACTTATAAGATTTGGAAAATTAACAATATTGGAATTTTATTTAGATAGTTCTTTGATGGACTATGAAATAACATTACTTAATTTAACCTTAAAAAATAAATAATATGAAAAAAGTTGTAGTTTATTCACAAGATAATTGTGTGTTCTGTCAAGAACTTAAAGAAATGTTAGGACAAAATATGGTAAATTATATAGATAAGGATATTGATACACACAAAGAAGATTGGGATATAGTTTCTGAAAGTACAGGGGTTGACTACGTACCAACAGTTCTATTAGTTGACAGTGAAACCGAGAGTGGTAGATTATTAGCTCCAGATAGAGATTTTGATGAGGTAAGTGAATGTCTACAACATATTCTGACAGACTTAAATGAATAATGTATTTATATATAGAACTAAGACTCTATGTATACAATAATTGAACAAGAAAACAAGAACCTATTCCAAAAGACTTTAGACGATTTAAAAACTCAAATTAAATTCGTAGGGACTTTTGGATTTGGTATTACAGGACTATACGAGACCATACAAGAACTATTGTACGGCAAATACCCAACACTTTCAGAACACGAAATAATATTAATTTTTTTAGCAGCTTTATCGTATTTCGCCATAGACGTGGTAGATGATGTAAAAAAACTTACCCAAACAGTTAAAGAAAAAGGCCTAGGAAAATACCTAACTCAAACCATAGAAACTCTTAAAGATTTTGAAAATGTAGCCATAGAAGTTGGTAAGAGAGCAGGACATACAATTAGTTCTTTGGCTGAATTAGTAGGTTATATATATCTATTAGTACCCATCTTGGAGACTGTACAAAGGTTAATAGCAAAAGAAGGATTTGATATTGTAACTTTAGGAATCTACTTAAAGTCCATTCTAACCTCAATAGGAATTTTTTATACAAAAAATGTTTTTGATAAATTAATTAGAAGATTAAAAAGAGATGTTCCCAAAGACGACAAAGATGTTATAAAAGAACATACAGAAAGAAAAGATGAATTAAGAAGAGTTCTGGATAAGTATGAAAAAGATTATAAAAGAGTCTCTCCAGAATTAATAATCGATTTAGCCATAGAAGACCCTTCTACTGATTATGATTATTTAGCTTGGATGGTAGACCAAGTAAAGATGGGGTTCTTCTTAGGGGTGGACTTAAAATACATAAGTAAACTTATTAATAAATTCCACCTACATAAAGAGATATTAACAAAAGGTAGGTTATTAAGAATGTTGGAGAGGTTTAAAATATCATTCCCAGGACCTTGGGTTTGGAATAATGATGAAATTTTAGAACAGATTTTAGAAGACCCTTCCGATATAAACAATTACCCTGGATATGGACAAGTAGAACAAATTTTACAAATGATAGACTTTAGTATAGGCAGTAGTGAACCAGGTAGTCTAGGCCCAGACCTACAAATTGAACAACTTGACTATTTACAGAAAAAGGGTGAACAGTCCACAAGAAAAGTTGTAAGTGATATACTAAAGATAATTAAAGAACCAGATTCTGATGAAGAATTTTATCACCTACCAGATTATTTTTCTGGGATAGATGGAGACATGTATGAATTTGGTGAATTAGAGTTTAATGTATATGTGAATGTAGTAGAGTATGAACCATTAGAAGAGCCATTCATTGTTGACGCAGAAATGGGTGGGGATTACGATGATGAGATATACATAACCATAACTATAGGACCAAAATTCTCAACTAAAGACTATGAGGACTTACAAATGGTTTTAAATGATTACATCCGTCATGAGATTGAACATGTTATAGATGCAACAGAAGGGGGTGATATTGAATCACCAGACAATTTGTCACCTTATGATTATTATATGCAACCACACGAGGTAAGAGCACAGAAGGCAGGATTTAACAGAAGAGCTAAGTTAGAAAAGAAACCAGTAGAAGATATTATATATGATTACCTGGAATATAGACAGAAAATCGATAAATTATCTGATGAACAAAAAAGCAATCTAACCAAAACATTAAGTGAACATAAAGGAAAAGGTGAAAGATATAACCAACCCCTAGAAGAGGGAGACATAATTGAATTATTATACATGGACGACCCATACAACCCAATATCACCATTAACAAGAGGTGTAGTGATGGGGTTTGAGAAAGTGCCAGGAGGGAAAGATAAGATTTTGGTAACTTGGATAGTTGACCCGGAAAATGATAAAATGTTTAATATGCCTATGATACCTGAAGTAGACGCATGGAGAAAACTAGATATATCCCTTGATAGGGATGTCCGATTCTCTCCTGTTAGTGGAGGAGATAATCGTGATAATATAGGTCGCCCTTTAAGAGAAGAAACAGACCCCACATTTGCTGATAAGGTTTGGGATGCTACTAAGGATATTGGTAAATTTGTATTAAAGAACAATGGTCTTTCTTGGTTAATTAGGCAAGTGGTTGGCACTACACCAACTAAAGCTAGATTAATATTCCCGAAGGAGGGTTGGGAAACTACAGCTGTTAAAATTTTAGAAAATATAGGGATTGTTACCGGAACTTACGAAACTTTAGATGAGGCAAATAACTTTTTTAAAGATTTAAAACAAAATGGTATAGTTTTAGAAGAGCTTTTAATAGGTTCTCACGGTTCACCAGGTAATTTACTAACCACACAAAAAGGAGGGAGAAAAGGGTATAAAGAACGTTGGGACGCCGAGACTCGTACGTTAATTCCAGCAGGGAAGAGGTATGCGTTTAAAACTGACTTTTTGGAACACATTAAACCTGTAGTGAATTCTAAAACAAAAGTTTATTTTACAGCCTGTCATGGTGCAGATAAATTGACCATGTTAAAAGAAGCCGCAGACGAGTTAGGGTGTGAGTGTTATGCTTGTATGGGCAATAACGCTTGGAGTTTTAGGTGTGAAGGTAGTAATTGGTCTTGTAATGCAAATACCGGAGTTGAAAGTTTTGAATATTCAGGACAACAAAGTGAAGATGAGAGGGAAGTCTTTACAGGTAAAGAGTTAAGTAGGTATATGTCAGCTAAAGCTTACACCAAAAAGGTTAATGATTTTTATGTAGAACATAACGTTTGTCAAGAACAACCAAACATACCTTTTAACTGGGTGACCTTATTTGGTTAATAAAAAATGAGGACTAATCCCCATTCTCTAAATTCCACCTCTCCATCTCCACAGCTTTTTCAATTTCATTCCTACGCTTTTGATTTTTCTTAATATGGTATCTTTTTTCTCTTAATTTTTTAATAACCTGTGTTCTTTTAAGTTTGTACCTAAAAGCTTTAATAGCTCTATCTATATTATTTTTATGTACAGGTATTATTATCATTTATTTTCTAGTAGTCACTATTTCATCTACAATTCCATATTTTAAAGCCTCATCAGACGAAAACCACTTATCTCTACTAGCATCTTTTATTACTTGCTTAGTTGTTTTCCCACAATATTTTCCTAACAACTCAAATAAAGTAGTGTTAATTTTTTCCCATTCTTGAAAGTCTATTCTAGCGTCTTGTATGTTACCTACGGACCCACCAGAAGATTGGTGAATCATAGTTCTAGAAAATCTTAAACTCGCTCTTTTTCCTTTACTTCCTGCTCCTAATAAAATAGCACCCATTGAAGCTGCTATTCCAGTATTAATTGTCGCTACATCACATTTAATGTAATCCATAACATCCACAATACTTAATCCTGATTTAACTGACCCACCAGGAGTGTCAATGTGCATAATTATATCTTCATCACTTAAAGTATCTAAAAACATTAACTGTGCTTGAACGATGGTACTCATTCTATCGTCGACGGGACCTGCACACCATATTATTCTCTCCATCATTAACCTAGAGAAAATATCCATTTGGGTTGCACGTAGTTCCCTTTCTTCTAAAATATAGGGGGTCATACTATTTTGGTAATCATGTACCTTTAAGGAAGATACACCACAGTGGTTAACTGCATAATTTTCGAACTCACTTTTTATATTCATCATTTTTTTATTAAATTAATTTAAGTAATAATAAATAAAATATTTGATAAATTCAAAAAGTGTTAATAAAAATATTAGTTTTTGTTGGGTGGGATAAAACCGTCTTTGGTAGCGTTCTTAAACATTTCTACACTTGCTGTTTCCCATAATTTATTAAGTTCTTTTATATAGGAATTTATTTTTTCATCATCATTATCAGTATGAGCCTCCTTTAGTTTCTTTTTTATAGAATCTAGTCTATCATATAATTCTTCTTTATTCATATTATTCTATAATTGAAAAACCACAATTATGAAAAACTGTAAGTACTTTATGTTTTTCTGCTAATTCCTCAGAGATATCTCTTCTTTCTTTTTTATTATTAGCCACATGACTTTCTAGAGGTCTACCATTGATATCCACTAGGTTTACTAGATAACAAAGTTGTTCTTTAGTCTTCTGGAATTTGTGAGTTACTATTTTCATAATCTGTATTTTGTTAAAAATTAATAAAAATAAAAAGAGGGGTAAACCCTCTTCTCATCTTAATATTAATATTTCTTCTATTTTTTAAACAATATCATTTGAGTTAAGTAAAGTATATGAAAATGAATTACCGTGAATATCTCTAGCTCTTTCACATATCTTTAAGAATTTAGTCCAGTCATCATTAGACGCTATAACCTGACAACCTGCTGACCATTTATTTACATATGTAGATGTCTTTCCTGGGTGTGAAGTTGCTCTATGAATGTTAATACCAAATAAACCAGTGTCAGTAGTAGATTCATTTAAATCATATTTATCATCCTTATTTCTATCTCTATAAACTGTTACATCTTTCTTTTGACCCAATGCAGTATATTTTCCACCATGTAATCTAATTTTATGACTACCTCTATATTGTCCTGGTTTTAATACCGCACATCCTTTTTCTTCTACCCATGGGTTTTCCATCCAATCATCTCCTGGGTCTGTAGTAGCTGGAAAACAGAAAAATTTCCACTTACCATTTTTCTTATATGAAATAGTAACACAGTCATCAAACTTATTAGTTACTTTATTACCAGTTGCATCGTTTCTTACTCCTACGATATTAACATCATATCCTTTATTGTTTGTGTCATCAAACCATTTGTAACCCTTTGCTTTTACCGCAGATTCAATCTGCTCTCTAATGTAACAATTTTTTGCCATCTTTTTAGTTTTTGTTTAATTTATTTATAAGTTCCATTTTAACTCTTCTATAAATATATCATTAAATATATTATTTACTTTATCTTCATCGGGATAGTCATCTACATCGGGACATAACAATCCACCTTTATAGTCATAGTCATACATAACCTGTTTCAGAGTATCAAACCAACCATACTCATCAAACATCTCATGACCTGTTTTTTCAGCATATATTTTAATAACCTCCCAGAATTTATCGGTAACATCAAATTCATATTTGTATACTGGTACAGTAACCCCATCATTACCTGATTTTCCATAACGTCTAACAGTTCCTCTTTGTACATCCTTACCTTCTCCTAATACATCATTTACAGCTTTATGATATTCATTAAAATATTCACTTATGATAACATCGTTATATGCTCTGTTGTAAGTTTGACTTATAATTCTTTCGAAGTCCTCTAAATCTGGAGACTCCAGTAAAGTAGTAAAGTTATACCTATCTCTAGAACTTCTTAGGATTCTGTCCGGTGTTAATATAAAAGCTTCAGGATTATCAGATAAGTTATCCTCCTCAATCCAATGGTCATACTCTCCTCTGGCATTCTCAACTTCTTTATTACCGTACTCTTCAATTAAAGTAGTAACCAATTCTTGATA
>Ga0080013_1004584_pt1 | contig 13508 bp, 20 predicted proteins | sample ETNvirenome_6_85_FD_69236 | JGI IMG/M metagenome (GOLD analysis project Ga0080013, IMG submission 69236) | Marine viral communities from the Pacific Ocean - ETNP_6_85 (SPADES assembly) (version 2) | ecosystem: Environmental > Aquatic > Marine > Oceanic | place: Pacific Ocean | collected 2013-06-19 | reverse complement strand
CACAAGAGCTTTTCGCTGCGCAAGATGCGCCAACGGCATCTAAAAAACCAGAAAAGATCTTAAAAGATCCTGAAGCAGTAGCCGAGATAGTTGAGAAAGCCATAGAACACAATACAATTTTAGATCAAATAAGATTAACTCCAGAACAATATTCAGAAATTACGAGTGTTGCCGTAAACGCAGCGACTCAATCACCACATTCAGATGCTGACGAGCTAATAAATACGATCTATGGTGCCGTAGTAGGAACGTCTACTTTTCAAAGCGTTGTGGGGAAGGCATTCGTCCCTGCGACCTCTATAGCTTTTGAGAAGGCGTTAAAAGATACTATTCTATATTATTTTGATAAACAAATTGTTCCCGTTCACCAGCCAAAGCCCGGTGACGAAGAGTCTGATCGCGGATACTGGACTGGACCCTCTCTTGAAAAAGTAGAAGGCATGTTTCCAGAAGCAGAAGGCTTAATGAGTGCGATGAAATATTTTATGCAAGATAAAGGGTGGCGGCCGAAAGATGTACATATAAAGAATGTTATGCGTAGACCAGATACTAAAGATTTCGTTATTGTAGATCTCGGACTATTTAAAAGAGGCATATACCAATAACAACGGGAGACAAATAAATGGCATATAATACCTCCGAGGGTCCTAGAGAAATTGGCGATCTTAAGAATGAAGAGGATACCGATACTCAAATCGACTGGTCTCAAGACAAAATCTCTTTTTTAACAAATAACATTGTTCGTTTTGTTATTGATAATAGTGGAATCTCAATCCCTACTGGAATGGTATTTTCAGGGCCAGCAGCCAACCTTGTTACAAGCGGATATCTTAAAGTTTCTGGTAGTTCTACATTGGGCACAGATGGCGCCGATATTATTAATGTGGTTGGAGAGCTAACTGCATCTAAGGGCGGTTATTTTGCGCAGGCGGTTGGTATCGGAACGGCTAGTCCGGAATCTCCGCTTCACATTCAAGAAGGGTCGGCCGGCACTATTGTGACTACTGCCGGCACACTTTTAACTTTGGAATCTAACGAAAAGCCTAAAATACATTTTCAGTCTCCTAATGCCTATGGAGGCTCTATTATCTTCGGCTCGGTTGCTGATAATAACGAAGGACAAATCGATTACGATCACGGATCGGACAGGTTCTTATTTAAGACCGCCGGCGCCACCAAAATGGCAATCTTGGGAGACAATGTTGGAATTGGTGTTTCTGATCCGGATGAAAAACTAGAAGTTAGCGGCGCTATTCACATTTCAGCTGAGCTTGGCGGTGGAGACGTACCCAGCACACCGTCAGCTGTTGACGGAGGAGTATTATATGGAAAGGCCGATGGTAAAATTTATTGGAAATCTAACGCGGTTGCTGAAACAGATTTAACAGCCGGCGGAAGTGGTGGTGGTATTTCTTGGGATGGCTCTACTGCTAATGGTATTGCGACTTATAAAGATAGTGATGAAGCTACCGTTGAATCTAATTTGACTTTTGATGGGTCTACGCTGACAGTAACAGGAGATTTGGAGATAACCAACGCAAGCGACGGTGGTGTTCCCGCGCTAGTGATCAACAGCAATGATACTGACAAGAGAGCTGTTGAAATCAACGCTGCGAATATCGATGCGAATGTGCTTCATATTACTGCTGATGCTGTAACAACGGCAAAGGTAATTAATATTTCAGCAGACGCCTTAACAACTGGTAACGCAGTCAAAGTTAATGATGACTCATCAGACACAGGAACAAGACAAACCGCACTGATAATTCAGAATAATGCCGCGGCAATTGCTGCCACAGCGCTACATGTTCAGTCAGATGGCGGTGTTACAGGAGTCGAGTTAGACAAGAATTACTCAGATACTACCGCAGCGACAGTAACCGGTCTGAATATAGATTTTGATAAGACTGGCGCCTCTACGTCAAACAACACCATGTACGGCCTCAATATTGACATGGATAATACGACTGCCGAGAATGGTACCAACCTGATGTATGGTATATACTGCACACCGACGCTTACGCACGCTACTGATAATGGCGGAGCTTATGTATACGGTGCGCATATCGATGCGACGGCCGGCACAAACGGTTCGGGGCAGGCTATCGCAGCATATTTCAAAGCAAGCGGAGGCGATTTCAACCATGGAATCCTGGTTGATTGCGAAAATGGCGCCAGCAATTTCGATTTTAGAATTAGAAGCTCAGCCGATAATACCGATCATTTCACCATTCAAGTCGGTGCAGCCGGCGCAACCACATTCACAACCGTTGATAGTACTGTCGGTGCTACTGCCAATCTTACACTTGATGTTGATGGGGATATTAGTTTAGAGCCAGCAGCGGGTAGTGTTAAAGTTACCGGCGCAATTTCAGGCTCTGGCACGGTGCAGACAGGAGGCGGATTAGTAACACGCGGAACCTTACAGGTGACCGGATCGGGTGTGGTTTCTGGTAGTTTTAGAGCTAAGCAAATATTTGTCACAAGACATTATTATGAAGCTGGTTCTTCGGATGTTTTTAAATTCATTAACTTTATGAATGCTGGCGAGACTAATGTTGGGAATGCTACATATACCAATTCGATGGTGGCGCCTTTCGATGGAAGATTGGTAAGAGTATTAGCCAAAGTTGAAAATAGCCAAAATGGAAACGTTACCGTTTCGGTTCATACAGGCTCAGGCCTCACAATTTCCGATGAGCCGTTTGTTGAAGACGTTGTTGTTTCAATGGCAGATGCTGCTAATGCTATCGGCGTCTTTAATACTTCGGGATCTCAACACTTTACCGCAGGAAGTATTATCGGCATTGGTGTGGATCCGAAGGAGGATCCGGGAAGAGTTTCTATGCAGTGTATTTGGGAATACGATGTGTTTGGCTTATAATATGAGATGAAACTCTTACTTGAAAATTGGCGCCAGTTCATTACAGAATTGGAAGAGCCTATCAAAACTCTTCGGATTTTTGATTTTGATGAAACAATTGCTCATACTCAATCGGAGACACGCGTTAAAGCTCCCAATGGATCGACGGCAGTCTTGCGTAACCAGCAAGAGTTTGAAGAATATATGAATGAAGCTTCAGAACGCGAAGGTATCGATGCCTTTGATCCAATCGATCAATTAGTCGAGCTAGGCTATCAAATTGATCTAAGCGATTTTTCTATGGTTAAAGATCCTAGTGAGATTACCTTGGTTACAGATGTTATGAGAAACTTTCCATCAGATTCTAAAACATATATTGTTACAGCACGACGCGGAAATTCTATTGGTCCTATTCTCGATTATCTCGATGAAATAAATGTTGATTCAAATCAGGTGCGACCGATTGCTACCGAAGGAGAATCTAAAGGCGATGTTATCGCAAATATGATAGCTCAGAAAATAATGCCAAACGGAAAATCTAATATTCATCGTATTGAATATTATGAAGACTCTCAGCGTAATATTGACGATGTGTTACAGAAAGTTTGCCAGAACGAGAACCTCGATCACATTAAACCAGATGATTTTGAATTAATAATCTACAAAGTAGTCGGAATTGACGGCGACTATAATTTAGAAGAGATTACTTGTTAGTTAAAAGCTATTTATAGTTGGAGGTTTTATTATGCCAAGCGATCAAGGATGGGAAACTTATTCTAAATTAGTGTTACAACAATTAGAAACTCTTAATACAGGTATTGAGAGCATGCGCGGTGAACTACAACTTGTAAAAGAACAAATTACAAAGATTAAAGCGAAAGAGGATCGTTTAGAAGAAATAAAATCTTGGAAAGAAAAGATTGATGAGGTTGCTTCACCTTCTCAAATCAAATATGCAATGCGAGAGTTGGAAAATTTAAAAACATTTAAGACAAAAGCTGTTACAATATTTGCAGTTATTCAATTTGGAATGGCGGCAGTATTATTCGCTATGAATTTTATTTAATCAAATAATATTAGTATTTTTATGTAAATAAACAATATTTACCTTTTAGCTATCCATATAGAGATGATGTTTAGTTTTGACTATCTTCAATTCTAGTTAATTTGATGTCTAAAACTAAAAAAGATCCCAAATCAGAATTAGTTAAACAAATAATTAAGCAAATATCTGGAAACGTTAGCGAAGAAGACACTTTGATTCCCGAAGTAGCAATTGAAGGCTCGGGAGAAATTTGGTTGTGGGATCCCGCAAATCGAAGGCATCGTAAAATATATCGAGGCGTAAAAGCTTTTATATTATATGAAAATTATGACAACTTTGGAAGAACTTTGATTTATACACACGCTGGAGATATGGTGTGTATTGACCCAGAAGAAATAATACACACAGGATATGATTGATGTTATTTAGATTTGGACCATTTTGGAAAACTATTGGTGTAGTAATGGCTTCATGGGTAATATATGGTATTTTTGATTTTGAATTTACTGCCATTACACTTTTAGCGCTTATTCTCGCGATGCGCATGAAGAACTTGCGATAAAATGGCTAAAAAGAAGAAAAAGATAATTCAGCCGATTAATGAAGTGGAAATTATCAATCGTCGCAAGAAGATATATAGAATAATCAACCTCAAGGAGAAAGAAATCATAATCTTCAATGACGAACTTAAGGAATTTCAGCTCTTATCGCCTATCAGTGCTAGTTATGACGAGCATATAGCGCAGGTTGAACCTAAAAATGAATGAAAAAGATATATTTGGTGATTTATCATCAAAAATATTCGATGTAGGAGACATTGTAGAGTGGTCAACATGGAATCGAGATGTGGACGACTGGAATTCTCACTATGGAATCGTTATTGAGATAAAAAACGAGATAAGATCAGGAAGATTGGTCTCAATCTCTACTGTGAAGCCAGTCAATGATACTTCCGCTGAAATTGACTTCTTCACAGCTAGCTTAAAGTTAGTCTCAAAGTCAAATTCGGAGGAAGTAAGCCATGATGTCGATTGTTGACCACGTTGCAGTGCTTGTGGATGACCTGGAGATTGCAGAAGAGTGGTATATCACAAAATTAGCCGGAAAAGTAACTTTTCGAGATCCAAAATACATAAGAATGCGACTTTCTAATACAAACATCGCTTTAATCGATAAAAAACACTATCCCCATCCACATTTTGGCATTTTAGTCGAGAAAATCGAAGATTTGCCGCTTGAATTAGGCGAAACTGTTTACCATCGAGATGGAACAGTAGGAGTTTATGTAAAAGACCCATTTGGAAACTATTTAGAGTATATTTGGTATTCTGACGATCAAAAAGAGGTATTTTTGAATGATTGATATTTTAAAGCCGCTAATTCAGCAATTTATGCCCTTTGCACAAGAAAAAATGGGTTTTTCGCGGCCGCCAAAGCTGTTTCTGCGACAAGATGCTGAAAATGCCGCGAATCCGATGGGCAAGACAGGCTTTTACGATCCACAGGCGGAATCTGTGACTTTATACACCACCGGAAGGCATCCTAAAGATATTATGCGATCTTTGGCGCATGAATTGATGCATCATACTCAAAAATGCAATGGAGACTTCGAAAACATCCAAAATATGGGTGAAGAAGGCTACGCGCAGTCAGATCCACATATGAGAACAATGGAAATTCAAGCATATCAAGCATCTATTGTGTTTAGAGATTGGGAAGACAGCACAAAGGGCACTATTTATTATGAACATTTACAAAAAGGAGATAATGTTTCAATGTCTACAAAAAATTGGAAAAACGGGGAATTGAAAAGTCTCCTTGCAGAAAGCTGGGGTTTTAAAGCTGACCTCAGCAAATTAAACGAGAAGCACCACGTGACCTCTAAAGCTACGTATGTGCCCGCGAAGGCAGGCAGCGCAGAAGCGCCTCCTGCAAAGACCGGCGATGATGGCGAGAATCCATGGGAAGAAGAGGACAAAGAAATAGAGCGGCTCAGATCGCGTGCTCAGCAGCCTACAGTCGCGCACATACCGGGGAATAAGAAGGGAAAACTCGCAGAAGATAGCGAAAGAGAGGAAGACGAGCACGAGGAAGACAATCGTGACGCCGATCAGAAGCATATTGACGCAATTCGCGACCATTTGCGGGCATTAGAGGGCGATAAAGACTATGATGAAGATCATATCGACGAAGGTTGCGGTGGAGAGCCCAAAAAGAAGAAGGGCGACGATATTGATGATAAATATCATCAGGGATACAAAGATAAGGAAGATGAGTCACTTGGCATGCGAACTGGCAAGGAAAGCGGCAAAAAGCAGAGTATGAAAGACCGTCGCGACGATTCTTACGGAAAATGGGGCAAAAGAGACAAAGAGAAGCGGCATACATCGTTAGAAGAGTCAGCATCACGACAAGCAGCTCGAAAATTGCTTGAATCTGGCTATTCAATGAGTGAAGTAAAGCAAATCCTTACTGCAACTGCTAAAAGAATTCGTAGGAGCTAAATCATGGGTGGTGCCGCTGGGCATATGAATCATCCATTCGATTTAGAGTGGGTAAATAGCGGATCCGATCTTTTGCAATTTTTTGATAAAGCTAAGAGCTTTATTGACGAAGCGAAAGGCGGAAGCGTTAAGATTGATGGAGTAAATGTCTCCTTTAAAGTTGTAGAAACCCCAGAAGGTCATCAATTTGCCGTTGATCGTGGATCCATGAAAGAAATCGATATTAGTGGTATTACTATTTCACGATTTGCAGAAAGATTTCCTGAAGGTCATGGTATGCGTGGAGCAGTTAGTAAATTGCTTACCATCCTTAATGCTGCAATAGGTGAAATCCAGCCAGAACTAGAGTCTTTAGGCATGTGGAACGATCCTTCTCGCTTTTTAAATACTGAATATGTTGAGGGTACCACAAATGTTACTGAATATGATGAGAACTTTCTCGCTATTCACGGCTTAAACCAATTTTATGAAAGAGTTGCTAAATCGGGCCCAAGCAAGGGAAATGTTAGACCTGGAGGGTCTAGACCTACCATATGGGATCCAAAAAAACAAAAAGAAGTTCCTATTAAGGATCCGAGTGTAGAGATTCCTTATAATCCTCAAGTTATGAATAGCCTTATTAATAAACTAAAACCTTATGGAGAGGCATACGGATTTCAAATTTATGGTGATGTGCCTACAGAAAAAAGTAATGATATTGATTATTCTTCTGCACTACATAAACCCCTGTCAATAAAAATATCTGAAGATAAGACAATCACAAAAACATTAAAGCAATGGCTTGAAGAAGCCTCAAATCCGCGTTATAGAACACTAAAAGTCAGAATAGCAGATGGCGATAGTGAGCGCGAAATGGCATGGCATCCATTACATAAAGATCTTTATAAAGCTCTTTCTAGTGGTGAGAGTGCGGTTGTTGATATGGTTAAGGAAGAAGACGCCGAGGATGCCATTTATGGCACAGTATTTATGCATGCCACACGTATGCTCGGAAATGAAATCTTAAAGGCTTTAACTAGCCCTATGGGCGATGTAATCAACCATGAGGGAGTGGTTCTCCGCGACCAAGAAACCTTCGGAACTAACAAGCCAGTTAAAATTACTGGTGAATTTATTGTTGGGGGTACCGAGTCTGCCTTCCAGAAAGCAAAGGGGGCTCCTGTGATCATGAAAGAAGAAGAGGAGGGTGAGGATCCGGTTGTTGACATCGAATTTGAAGACGAGCCGGTGCAGGGCGAAACAGTTGCCATCGTCCCGGGCGCATTTAAGCCTCCTCACATGGGTCACGTTGATATGGTAGAACAATATGCCCAAGGTGCCGATAGAGTCATTGTTTTAATCTCAGCACCTACAAAAAATGGAAGAAAACTTCCGAACGGGAAGGAGATCACAGCAGATCATTCGCGACAGATTTGGAATCTATTTGTAGGAGCTAATCCTAAAGTAGAAGTCTATGAATCATCCCATGCCTCTCCTATAAATGCTGCTTATGAAATAAGTGGTAAAGCCGGCAGCCGAGAAAAAGTGGCAGAAAAGATGGGGATGGATCCCATTAGTGCTGGAGATACGATTATTTTAGGAGCTAGCAATAAAGGTGGAGATGCTAAAAGATGGGCTGGTGGTGAAAAATACGTAGGGGAAGACTTAAATCTTGTCCCTCCTGATGAAAGCGCCGTGGAGCCGCTAGCGCGACCAAATGGAGAGCCATTTAGTGCTACAGAGATGAGAGAGCTTTTAGGAGATATTCTCGCTAATAAAGAAGCATTGCGAGCTTTTGCTGGCGATCACATTGATGGTGTATTGCAAGTATTAGGAATGCAAGGAATGGAAGAATCAGTTGGAGGAAACGCCATGGGAGCGAGTGCTGTAGCTGGTGCTGTTGGCGCGCGTGGGGGCCCCTGGAAAACGATTGATGTAGAAAAAGAAAACGAAGAGGAAAAAGAGCGCAGCGAATTAGAAGGAACAAGCAATATTCTTAAAAGAGAAAATATTGATTTAAGCACGGTTGATGAAGTTATGAGACTAATTATGGAAAGAGGCATTCTACAATGAATAAAGATGAACAAATCTTAAGAGAAAATATACGCCATTTAATTCGGCATGTCAAGCAGAAAAAAATAGATGAAGAGCAGGTAATGCGAGACCATCTTAAAAAGTTGATGAGACTAGAGCTTCAAAAAATGCTTAATGAAGCAGACGTTCCTGACGTAGATCCCACACCCAATAAGTCTACCGGAATCAATGTTCTTGAACAGCTCTTAAAGAAGATTGTGCCAGTTTTACAAGTAGATTATAAGTCTCTTACTACATCAGAAGAGCAAAGAAATTCTTTTAGAGCACATATTGTTAATGCTGTCATTAATACCCTTACACCGGCTAAAGTAAATAATGAAGCCGGCGAAGAAGAAGCTGATTTAGAATCACTAGATGAAGAGATTGATATCGAAATTGGCGGTGAAGAAGATGATAAATTTATTGACATTCGAACAGATCAAGAGAAAAAAGCTGAAGAGGAAGAGGAGGCGCCCGATGAGCGCGAAGAGTTTGGTGCGGGAGTTGATGGCGATGAGACCGGTCGCAATATGGCTTACGAAAGCTTTAAGAAAATTGAGTCGAGCATAATTGATTCTTACGAATTGCTTTCTAATCCTGAAGATCAGGAAGTTTTTTACGATTATCTAATTGCAAATCTCAAGCTTTATTTTGACAAATTTGAGAGCGAATTAGCTGGTCAAGTAGAAGAGCCTACAAATCAAGCATACGATGATGCGAAGGCCGAAGTGGGCGGCGCTGAAGGCGGCGAAGAGCTTGATATGGGCGCCGAAGAAGAAGTTGATTTAGAATTCTGAAAACACCTGTGAAAACACTTTTTTCATAATTGTCACTTGACAAGCCTTCTGATATCAGTTACATTATATGTGTTGGTTATGTGATGGCAAACAAACAAAAGCTTTCAACTACTATCAATAAAAGCATTATAACTAAATTAAGAGATCAAAACAAGTTAAATGATAGTTTATTAGTGTTAGTATCTAATCTCACATTAGAAGACCTTATAGCTATCAAGTTAGAACTTTCATGTGATCTTATTAATAATAGGTTATATGGTTTTGATATTTGGAGGAATTCTAATAAGATTGTTCAGGAAGCAATTCTAAAGTTTGCTATCTCAACAACTAAATCTAAAAAAGATGCAGCAAGGTTCTTAGATCTTACCTATGTAGAATTTAAGAAACTTCTCAGAAAGTATGAAGTAGAAGATTACTTCAAAGATGTTTGAAAAACCTAAACCAGCTGTTTTAAACTAAAGTAAGTTAATATCCGGATGTCTCAATAAGGATATAAAATAATTGGGAGACTAGCGAGTGGGGAGCAAGAGAACCACAGACGGCTGGCTTTTTAACAGGAGGGAAAATGTGGAAAGTATATGAATACAATGGTCGCTTTATCCAAGGCGATCTAATTAGTAAACATTCCTCAGAAGCTGCAGCTATAAAGGCAGCGAAGAAAAAGATTGATTTTAAAAAACAACATAGAGAGAAATCAAAAGAAGAAATTGTCATTTGGCTTGACGGTGATGATGGAACCCCAGTAGGGATTATAGTCAAGAAACAAAAGAAAGGGGATGAAAAGGTTTCGACAGGGTAAGGATGAAGCCGAGTGCAAGTAGGTGAGATACAACCTTAAAAGTTCAAAAATATAGTTGCAAATAACAACACACACTTCGAAGCAGCACGCTTAGCGGCTTAATCGAGGAGGCTGATTAGAGCCTTCTATCCAATCTAATCAAAATAACAGACAAGTTATAAAAATCAAACTATTTATCGCAACAGGATGGTAAGCGGTATCTTATAGCCATCTATCTTTGTCAGTGGGTGATAGAAACTGAATAAGCTTGTGAATGACTTATCTTTAGATATATCGTGGACGCGGGTTCGACTCCCGCCGTCTCCACCATTCAAATCATTAAAGGAGAATAAAATGAGAGAATTTTTAAGTTCAAAGAATGTTAGTTTAGGATGCGCAGCTATTAATGCTGTTTTTGCCGTTAGCGCCGTGATTAGCGGAAGCTGGGTCTGGTTTGGAGTTTCTACAGGCTTAGCTGCATTATGTTATCACAATTATTTAAAGGGATAGAGTGAAACATATATTATGCTTTTTCTTATTATCCTGCGTCGAATTCGCGCCTCCCTTCGAAAGAGAAAAGTTTGAAGACGAATGGTGGGAAATACAAGAATATCCGGTATGTTTTAATTTTCATGAATCGGGCACTTTATTTTCTTACCAGCCTCAAGAAATTCAAGTTGGTCATTGGCGCCAACTAATTGATGAGGGCCAGTGGGAATATCACATTCCTAATGAATATTCAGTTTTAGATAAATCGATTTTCATTTATAAAAGCGAAGAATGTTGGGAAATAGAAGAATATTATGATAACAAAATTATTACAGCATGCGAATGCACATTAATGGAGAATAACAATGAATAAATTTATACAAAATATAAGAAATAAGATACAATATCGTAGAGAAGAAAAAACTCACTTCATAGAAGAAGACTTAGACTGCGAAGTGACAGATGAAATTGAAAAAGCATTATGGATTTTGAAGGAAGAAATGGATCTTCCAACAGAAGAAGTAAAAAAAGCAGTCGAAAGTCGTAAAACAATAAAGGATAACAAATGAAAAAGATAGTAACAGAAGGTGATAACATTTTATTTCACTATAGAGGATGGTTTCAGGATGGCGAAATATTCGATTCTTCCAGAAAGGATCCAGACAGCCCCCCATTAGAAGCTGTAATTGGAGAGACTCGCCTGTTGGCTGCTTTTCAGAACGCACTCATTGGCATGACACCCGGACAAAAAAAAGAAATTTCATTAAAGCCCGATGAGGCCTATGGCGAGGTACATCAAGAAGCTTTTATTGTTGTGCCAAAGACTAAATTTCCTCCTGACTATAAGTTTGTTGTTGATAGTTTTGTTGAGGGTACCGGAGAAGGCGGCCGCACCAATCGGGGTAGAATCGAATCAGTAGGGTTGAATACTGTCACTCTAGATATGAATCATCCGCTAGCCGGCAAACATACTAATTTTGAAATTGAATTGGTGGATATAAAGCCACAGTTTGCTGCAGCACCCGAAGATACTGCGCCCAATTCTATTCATCCTCCCGAAGAAGATTGTAAAGATTGTAAAAAGAAACCGCGCGGCAAGTCCTCTTCTGTTACACCTGAAGTGAGAAAGGCCGCACGCGCGCGTCGGGCAGCAAAGGCTAAATCTAATTCTCCTGATCGACCCCGTGTGCAGCGCGAGACTGCCGCTAAGAAGTCAACAGCCACAAAAGCAAAAAAGGGCGCCAAACAATCATAATTCATAATTAATATGTGAAAGATGACGAATATCAGTTTCGCGTAGGCGACATTGTAAGAGAAAAAGATTTTATTACGATTGGCCTCGAAGAACAAATGACCGGTATTGTTATTGCTGTGAACTCTACTTTCTATATGAATGATAGAGTTTTTCACGATCGCGTTACTGTGATGTGGTTTAGTTCCGGTGTAGAAGAACAGATGCCTGATGTCCTTGTAGAATTAGTCTCTTCTGTAATAAACACAAAAAAAGCTTGACTACTTATAATAAGTGGTTATATTATTAGCGTTGGCAGATCAATGCGACTGCTAACAAGCTTATACTAAACAGATAAGGAGAAATATTATGACTACAATAGTAAGGCGAAATAACCTTGCCCCTAGGGCATTTTCGAAAAACGAGTTTTTAACTCCGTTTGATCGACTTTTTGATGATATGCTTGGAAACATGTTTCCGACTGTATCGAGAGATTTGGGAGAGGACTTCTTTTTTAAGGGGTCTTACCCAAAGGTGAATGTCATTAACAATGACGAGAGCGTGTTGATTGAGGCAGCTATTCCCGGTATGCGACGTGAAGATGTATCGGTTGAAGTTGCAGAGGGTGTGTTAACTATTCAAGGCACCAGCAATCAACACGATGACATAAAAGACGGGCAGTATGTTAAGCGCGAAATCAAACGATCCGCATTTCAGCGCTCCTTCCGTCTTGGTGACAATTTGGATGAGACAAAGATCAGAGGAAATTATGACAATGGAATTCTTACTTTGACCATCCCAAAAGTCGTACCAACAGAAGAAGAAAGAACAGTAAGAAAGATAGAAATTTCGTAACTTTCTCGGGGGGCTTTTTGCCCCCCATTTTTTTTTACAAAAATAATAAAATTTTTGGTATGATTAAAAGACGATCTCGATACGTATTAATGGAGGCGTTTATTTACGAACTTAAAAAAGAATGGAAATAAAAGTAGCGTTTTATAAAGGTGGTGGCGATTTGTTTAATAAAATCGTTAGATGGTGGACAAAGAGTCCATACTCTCATACTGAACTTATTTTACCTGATGGCGTTACTTGGATTCGCATTGGCCCCTTCTCCTCATCAAAGCTTTGTGCTATAAAAAAAGAGAAATGGGAACCCAAAAATTGGGACTTTATAACTCTTACGGTTACACAACAGCAGCTGGATATTATAAAAGAATTCTTTGAGAGAACAAAAGGCTGTAAATATGATTGGTGGGGAATGATATTATCACATATGGTGCCATTTAAAATTAAGCAACGAGGTAAATGGTATTGTAGCGAATGGATAGCACACGCATTAAGGGTGAGCAGAGTTGTCGACTGGAGACATGCCCGAATTTTTGAAAGGGTAAAAATCTCACCAGCAACGTTGCATGATATAGTGAGTATAAAATGAAGTATGACATTGATCAGTGGGTTTATTATGTACAATTTCCAGAAATTATCAATTTAAAGAATAACAAGAAAAAAGCCGTTATTTTAGAGGTATTAAACAAAAATAGTGTTTATGACTATCGCATTTTTATTGATGGTGAAGGTAAAGTAAGAAAAGTCAAGGAAAGTAACCTTTTTTCGATCTAAGCCCCCTACCTACTAATAGGGATGGCACTCAAATTATTTAAACAACTGCTAGTATTTGTAGCAGCCGTTTTATCAGGCTGCTCGCCCAACTTAGATTATTATATCGTTGGTAGCGGAACAGAAGTT
>Ga0080013_1004583_pt1 | contig 13512 bp, 24 predicted proteins | sample ETNvirenome_6_85_FD_69236 | JGI IMG/M metagenome (GOLD analysis project Ga0080013, IMG submission 69236) | Marine viral communities from the Pacific Ocean - ETNP_6_85 (SPADES assembly) (version 2) | ecosystem: Environmental > Aquatic > Marine > Oceanic | place: Pacific Ocean | collected 2013-06-19 | reverse complement strand
CTGAAGTGAGACATCGAGGGGGGCGAAAGCCCCCCTCTTTCTATTTATAGTATGGAATGTTTAGGAAGTTATGCCATCGGGGTCTTTGTGGGAATAGTGGTAGATAATCTTTTTTGGCAAATGTATTACATTTGGAAACGAAAATAACTATTTATAGCGGAGTTCCCCGATGAAAAGAAAATTTATTAAAGAGCTTGTCGAAGCACATCTTTTACAAGAGAAATCTATTGCCAAGCAGAAGCACCCGTTCAAGGCTATTTTGATGACCGGACCAGCCGGTGCAGGAAAAACATTTGTTTCCAAAAATCTTTTAGGTATCCCTGCTTATGTCAGAAAGTTTAATCTCAATCCTGATGACATCATTGAATATTTATTTCCAAAGTTTGATGTGACTCTTAAGTTTGCTCACGGTAAGAAAGACCCTTTGGCTCAAGCACAGAAAGAACTTCGGAATATTGCCAAGGTTGGCACCATGTCAAGAGCCGCTGGGTTTATTAATCGCGCAAAGCCCTTGTTTATAGATACCACAGGCGAAGATGTAAATAAATTAGGCGCAGCACTCGATAAATTGGTGGAGTTGGGATATGATGTAGGCATTATCAAGGTGTTTGTTCCCCAAGAAACCTCTCAGCGTCGTGATGCGGAAAGAGAACGCACTGTTGGCGAACCCGTCATAGACATTTGGGATGATTATAATAAAAATGTTGTCATGGGCAAAGGCTATGATAACTATGCCGAAGGTAATCCTCACATTACAGTTCTAAACCCCGAGCCTTTTTATAATGTATATAATTTGAGCGATGAAGATGCGTTCGGCAAAGACGAGGAAGGAAATAAAAAACTAATCGCCAAAGCTCGCTCCAAGGTGCTGGATGTGGTGGGAAATATTCCAGTTTCCATTGAACAGATGGACCGCGTGATTGCTGACTTGAAAAAGGCTACGTCGGATTTTTTGGAACCTTATGATATACCCAATCCGATCGGTAAAAGTCTTTATGAGGGGATGCTTGCTTTGATGCAGCACACTGATGGTCAGCTTGGGCAGGAACTGACTGACTTTTATAAAGTTGGGATGCTCAATCCTGATTTAGTTGAGCGTTCACCCGAAGTTTCCGAGGCAATTAAAACTTTGAAAGAAATTACTGGTCAAGATGATCTGGAGAAATCTTTTGATGCGTTTGAGAATATGGTTCGCAAAGCCGCTCGTGGCAAAGAAGATGACATCACTGCTCGCTTGGGAAGCCGCATAATCGATAAAATGAAGGGCTTTTACCCAACGGGCGACGACGCCGACGATGATGATTACCGAACCCAGATGGTTGCCGAGGCAATCGCCAAGCGTCTTGCCGAGAAACTAAAAATAAAATGAGACAGTGAATGACACTGAGTATAATAAAGGCGATCTTGTTTCTGTTGTCACATGGGCTGAAGAATCGTTCAAAGTAGAAGACGAACCCAAATATATTTCCAAAGTTTCTCACACATTAGCAGGCAAGAAAGCCATTTTTTTGTTGACACAGGACTATGTGTATGCTATAGTATTAGGAGAGAATGGGAAAACGGTTATAGAGAAAGAGTTTCTTAGGCTAACCGTTTCCGCTACACCATATGTGAGAGAAGAGTGATAACCCTATTATATGTTGTGCTGTCGTGTGTGCTGCTGGTGATGTTTATTGTTGGTGGCACTTTTGTTTATACTTGGTGCCGGTTTCAATATGTGAAGAATTGTAAAGAATACGATTATGCTGTTGACAGCCATCGCAGTCGTTGCTATAATACAGGTGCAAAGAGGGAAGAGCGTGATTTTTCTAAAGAATCTATCTGAATTCGATATCGCCCACCTTATCAAGAAAGGTGGTCTGTTGCTTTACAGCCTCAACTGGGAAAGATATCAGGAACACAACTTCGCAGATCGCTTCCTCGTTCTTAAAACCCGCAAACAAAACCATTCAATCAATCGCCGGGTGACGGGGTACAACATTCGGATTCACTCAGAAAAAGAGTTGAACACTACAAAGATTTGGCGCAACCGTCAGTATTGGGCATACATCCCACCGAAGTAGAAACGATGAAATTTGAACTACACGGAGCAACATTCCATTCTGATAAGGAATTCACCAAGGGTGATGTTGTAAAGTATGTTGGTTGGGCGGCGGGGATGAGACTCCTTCGCGGTGTTGTTGTTGGTCACAATGGCGAAGGCGTGGAAGTCTATTGGTCGGGCAGGAACGAAGTTCAAACGGAGATCCCCGATTTTATCGAGAAAATTGTATAATGATTTCACTAGCCGAGAAAAGCATAGAAGAAATTAATGATATGGTCCACAAGGGCTGCGTCTTAGTCTACAACCCCCGTTTTGATGGAGTGGTAACCGAAGATTCTCGTAATTATTTGGTGCTGGATAAAAAATCATTATGGCGAAACAAAAGAATTTATAGTTTAGAGTTGTATGAAGTAGGTCATGGACTGCGCCACGAGTACAGCACCTCTAATGTATTTCAACATCGTTCACATTACCACGTCATCCCATAGGAGAAAAAATGGCTGATACATATAACACTGAACTGAGCTTGCTTTATTCACAACTGTCTAGGTTTCCTACTGATGACGAGTTGGAACTGGTGGAGGCTCTTGCTTATTTGGTTGAGCAAGGGGAAGTCAGTGTCTGGCTTGATGATGACACGGGACAAGTCCTGTTTCAGCATATCACACAAGAAATCCTTGAGACACATGGCGTCTCACAAGAAGCGTGCTTCTTGGAAGAAGCAGGACCAACCATCCACTAGGGGAAAACAATGAACCATTATTTGCAAGACGAGTTTGAAACATTTGTTGGCGAGATTCGCGAACTGGTTGTAGAGGATAACACTCAGAGGTTTTCAAGGGAAGCTATACCAACTGTTGGCTTTGACAATGGGCGTAAGTATTGGCGAATCTGGAAAGATAGTGGGCAAAAGTCCGTTTATGGTTTTGTGCGTAAGGATGACGGAGCAATCTTCATGGCTGCTACTTGGAAAGCACCACAGACTAAAACGAAGACAGCCATTCGTGGTTACCTCCATGATGACGACCGACTGAGCCATTGCAACGCTTACGGCATCAACTATGCGCGATGATTGGGGCTTTAAGCGTGGAGAGTTGGTGCATTATCGTTTGCCACCAAGAAATCAGCGGTCGAAATACGATGTCTACTTGAGCAAACAGAGATGTTTGGTGGTTTGGATTGTGGGCAACGATTGTTTACTCTTGAAAGAAAACGGCGAACTACGTTGGCAGGAGTGTCAACACTTGGAGAAAGCAGATGCGTGCAACAAAAAATAAACCTGTGACTTGTGCCGATGGTTTTAGTATGTCGGTTCAAGCCGACGAACGGGCATACTGTGAGCCGAGAGAGGATTATCAAACCTATACTGAGGTAGAGGTTGGCTATCCGTCTGCGGAAGAGAGTCTTTTAATGTCGTATGCAGAAAATGCCGACAAACCAACTGAAACGGTTTACGGCTGGGTGCCGGTGACAACTGTAGCGTTGGTGTGCGCCAAGCATGGTGGAGTTGTGGACGGGGAGTTGCCCAAGGGTGTACCACTGTTCACGGCTGAACAGTGTGGAAGCGAGCAAGCGTGACTAGTTATTAATATGAAAACCCATATTTATATTTTTTGTACATATGTTTTTGTATTAATCGTTTTGCTGCTAGTGTGTCCCATCATAAGTTGTTCGAATGTAAAACAGGGTGGCTACACTACCGGCAACAAACTACAGGACAGCAGCCCCACACAGGCTGAACCAGAAGTTACAGAAGACGTTGTTAAATATATTCCATTGCCCGATTGGCAAGGATACGACCTCAACCCTTCAAGCTCCAGTTATAAAAAGATTTATGGCATTAACAAGTTCAAAGACAAGAGGATTGTAATAACTTTTCAGCAGGTTCCTTGAAAAGCCTGTCAAGTTCAGGCTGGACTTATGAAAACTTTAAAAAAGAACAACTCTCAAGCTGCGTTTATTATTGTGATGTGGGACATTCCAAAAAACTATTTGAGCGTAGCTTTAAAGCCCATTGAAGGGACAGACATTTCTTTGTTTGAGTCGAAGGATGTTTGGAAGAATCACAAAGCCAAGAAATACAGCACCATTGTTTATGACAAGTATGGCAACGTTGCTTGGCGTTACGATCACAAAGGCGTTGCGCTTTATACCACTGCTTGGAAAAACGACGTTCAGGCAGCCCTCGATAAAATGAAATAGTTTACATTTCTTCACACTTTATTTCTTGACTTCGGCGCTCTGTATGATATGATAGGGACAGGTTGTTAGAGATAACGCTGTAAGCAACCATAGGAGGAAAAAATGACAGCAGAACCCGGAACAAAGTCGTTTACGACTAAGCAATCGGCAGCAGCAGAGAAGAAACACAAGCTGCTAGTCGAACAAGAATGTTGCAAATACCCCCGAATTGAAATCAAAAAAGGGGTGCCCATTGAAGAACTAACCAGCGGTAATAATCCCTATAGCTTGATGAAAAATGGTGAATCTCAATCTTGGTTCGCCGATGGTGGTTGGATCTATGTTGATGGCAAATTGGCTGGCGTAGCAGAGTGCAAGTATCAGGGTAAAAGACCAAACGCTTGTGAGAGAGCGTGCAGATATTTGACAGTTTTTAACACGGAACCACATAGGATTTTTGTTTCAAGTTATGGACCCGGCTTCGTCAAACTTAATGGAGGTGGAGCAACAGGTCCGTTTATTGACATGACCCGTCACTGTGGCATGGTTGTGTTGGAAAACCCCACAAATGAAGAATTTAGGAGTGGACTGCAATCTTGGATTGAGGGCTTGTTGGAGAGGCGAGAAAAATGAAACCACTTTTTATTTGGGCTGGCGGCAAAAACAGGATGCTTAAAAAGTATGCTGGATGTTTGCCGTCTACTTTTGACAAATACATTGAACCATTCTTCGGAGGCGGGGCAATGTTTGTTTGGGCTTATAATAAAAACCCAGACGCAGAGTTTGTCATCAATGATGTTAATGAAAGTATCATCTCGATTTATCGAGAAATAAAAAATAATTTAGAACCCTTTCAACACCGGCTTAACGAGTTGGAAAAAGAATATTTGCCTCTGGAAAAGCCAGAGAGAAAGAAGTGGTTTTATGAGTTACGCAAAGAACATGCTTATGATTATGAGAAGTGGTCAAAGACAGAAGAGGCGGCAACTCTTTATTTTTTGATGAAGACTGCTTTCAACGGCATCTGGCAGATCAATAAAAATACCAACAATCGTTTTGGAACACCTTTTGGATTAGGAAAACAAAAAGACAAGGTGTATGATCGTGATGTGGTTTTGTGGTGGCACAATGCGCTGCAAAAAGCCACAATCTTGTCAGAAGACTTTGAAGACGTGGTAAAAAATCATGCGGTCGAGGGGAGTTATGTTTTTATGGACCCTCCTTATCGCAATTCTTTTACGCAGTATGCAACTGATTTTAATGATGCCGAGCAAGAACGGGTCATCGATTCGTTGAAGTTTTGTCAGCAAGTTGGAGCGACCGGACTCTTGTCCAATCGTGATGCTGGTGATAGTTTTTTTGAAGACCGTTGGGATGTGACAAAGATTAAATATTTTGATGTGACATACACTGCCGGTCGTCGCAAGAAAACCGAAGATGGTTTTAAAGCCAAGCGTGCGCGAGAAGTTTTATTGTTGACGACCCCTTGACCCATCGGGGCGTAGCTCAGTTGGATAGAGCATCGGTCTTCTAAACCGATGGTCGCAGGTTCGAATCCTGCCGCTCCGACCAACGAGGAAAGGTCTATGAAAAGCTTTAAAAGGGGCGATTTGGTCGAATATGACTTTGCGCTTGCACTGGTTTTAGAAACCGGCTTGATGTCAGATGGCTCAAAGCGGAATGATTATCATGATGCTTGCAGGATCATGTTCTGTGATGGCATCGAATGGAAGAACATAAGACATCTCCACGATCCGGGACCATTTCTAAAGATAAAGGACAAAGATGTTTAAGAAGGGCGATTTAGTTTACCACTGCGTGTTTGAAGAAGACCGTGGAGTAGTGGTCGAGGAAGTCGCCGACCCAGATTCACATCTCTTTCATTATCGTATCTGGTGGAACGATAACACTTACAGCGTCGAACCGTCCCGTGATATCCAACTGGTCGAGAGCAAATAAAATCAATAAAAAGCTTGACTTAGACGAGAAAAACAGTTATAATAATAATATACATTTTCACATTGAGCATAGAGCTTAGTGTACAAGGAGAAAAAATAAAATGAGAAAAATGAATACCGATCCCAATAGGAACACACTATATGGGAATTTAAAGAATGTACCAATTGACCAGTTGGCTGCAATCAAAGAACTAATTGACAATTCAATGGATGCCGAGGCACGGAATATAGAGGTTGTTCTTCTGTATGAAACCCTCAAATCACGTTTGGTCGGGTATATGGTGATTGACGACGGTGGCGGCATGGACAAGAATCTACTAGAGAAGTCCTTTACGTTTTGTACCGATGCTATACATACAGACGGCGACACCGGCAAATTTGGTCTTGGTGGCACCTCGGCGGCTTTTTATCTCGGTAAATTTAAAAAGACTTGGACGAAGACGAAATGGGGCAAGCTTCTCGTTGCGAAGCAAGATTTGGAGAAAAGCACAGAAGCGTTCGAACTCGATGTAACACCCGATGATGAAAGATTGTTCAATCGCTACTGTAGCGACCAGGGAACAATCATTTGTATTAAGGAGCTTGAAGGATCTGAAACATCGTCGGCTTCATCTTTTGCAAAGCGTCTTGTAAAAGACGTTGGAGAAACCTATCACCTTAAGATGCCCCTCCTTAATATTAAGGTTACGCGCTATAATGTCGATACAAAGAGGGATATCTCAACAGTTGTATCGCCTGTCGATCCGCTTAACTGGACGGAACCGGAGAAGCTTGATTGGTTTCAGGAAAAATCTTATACTTATGATGGTCATGACTTTACGGTAAGGTTGGTTATGATGAAAGACATTTATGATGGTAAGATCACTGGGCGCACTCTGGCGCAGGGAATTTATGCTTGTCGCGAGGGTCGCCTGATTGCTAAAGCCTGTAGTAATAAGAATCTGTGGACCAAGAACTCTCGTCTTAATCAAGGTCGAGTGATGTTTTCCTTTACTTCGAAGCTTGACGATGCTATGAAAGTTAGCGTGTTTAAAGATGGGTTCAAACCCATTCAAGCTATTGTTGATATGGTAAGACCAGATATTCTGCAACTCAAGAGTCGGATTCAAAAGCGTTATGATAGGGACACAGCGAAAGAAAGTAGCCAATCCACACAAGACAATCAAACGAGATTAGATGAGTTGACTGCCGCTATGGAAGCCAAGGGCGGTTCGATCGGCGCACTGAAAAAGCCTGCTCACGGAAAGGGAACTGAGAAGGGGCGAGTCGACACGAAAAACTCTAGGCGCTCAAAGAATCCCAAGGGGAGCGGTCCTCCTCGTGCATCGCCTCGATGCGGTCGTATCATTCCCAAGTTTCGGTTAATCGATTTTGGCGCACATTCTGAACACCACTTGTCTTTTGACATTGATGATGAAAATCTTGTCGTAGAATTGAATACGCGGTCGCCTGTATATTCTAAAGAATATAATCTTGCTCCCGCTAACGGCAAGAGGATGTTGGAGCTTGAGTGGGGTGCAGCCGCCCTGACGCTTTATGACACCTACATGCGGGGCGAGACCGACTTTGAAGTTATCCATGATTTTCTTAACAAAGTCGCTTTGACCCGAACGCAAATGTCAAAGCATTTGGTTTAGCCGAGACAACATAAAATAAAAGGAGAAACAAAATGGAATATGTTTTTATTGTGACGGGTATATTTTTAACGATTGTTTTGACAGCTAAAGTGGCAGAAGCCCATATGCAAAATAAGCGATACGCCGCCGCCGACAAAGTTCGACGCGAAGGATAATAGAAGGAGAAACAAAATGGTACACAATGGAACACGAACAACGGGTAAGCTACGAGCAACAGTCTGGCTCATGAGATGGGCGGGAGAGTTTGACAACCCCGATTACAATGGTCCATCTTTGGAAGAACTTGAATCCATGACCGACGACGAATTTAAAAAGTGGGTCAAGGACTCTCGCCTGTTCGTCAACAAATGAGTTATAAAAGAGGCGACTTCGTTCAAACATCTTATAATGAGATAGGAGTAATCCTAAAGGTAGAAGAGGGAGCAGGAGTAAAGCCCGTCTACTTTATCCGAGTCGCTTCAGGAGAATCAAACTGGTTTACGTTGGAAAATCTTGCACCACTTGGCGATGTCTGTTGTTTCTTGTGGTAGCCGAGACAACATAAAATTATAAGGAGAAGATGATGACAGTTAAGAAGAAACAAACGAAACCTTTCAAGCCGGGATTTTGGAGCCATGAGCGACGTGTGGACTATTACACTAAACTAAAGAAAGAGTTTGGTACATATTCGAAGTGGACCAGCGTTAACTTGCCGCCGAGCGAGAACCCTGCCAAAGACCTAGAAAATTTTCAAAAAGAGGTGGGGAACCTCTATCAGCACTTGGAGGGCATTTCACCAGCAAAGTGGGAAAACAAGTGGAAATCTCTGAATCAACAACTGGCGTTCGCAGTGACGCCACAGCCGACGCTCACAGGAACACAGGTTCTTAATTGGGCGGGAAATATGATTGCTGCTAAAGAAGCGGGGTTTATTACCAATAAGCATATCCCAGACTTGGTGTTGAAATGAGAAAGCCCTGACTCTTCTAGCCGAGACCTAAAGAAATGAATTATAAAAGAGGTGATCTAGTAAAACATATTCTAGAAGGCTTCACAGGAGTGATAGTAGATATACAATATCTCTCATCAGAAACAGGAACAGACGATATTGCAGTGATACAAATGTATAGAGCCGACACACATAAACTAACATGGGTCATGCTTTCAGAAATATCTAGAGTCAGGGAAGATGAGCGAAAATAAAAACTACGATGCCAAGAAAGAACGCAAAAAGAATCGTAGTCGATTGTGGAATAGATTAAACAAAAACCACAGACGTTCACAACAACTAACTAAAAAGTATGGCATCACATTAGAAGATTATGAGGTGATGCTGGAAAGCCAGAACCACACTTGTAAAATCTGTGCCACAGATAAACCGCTTGGTGTTGGAACATGGAAAGTTGACCATTGTCACACCACGGGAAAAGTGCGTGGCTTGTTGTGTAACAACTGTAATCTAGGCTTGGGCAATTTCAAAGACAACCCTGCGGTGCTAGCGTCTGCTATAAAATATCTCAACGATTCTGCCGAGACAACAAATGAAAGTTTATAAAAAAGGTGATGTCGTAAAACTAGCACCTCATGATTATCTTAAGAATAGACAGCATCTTAGAGGAATAGTATTAGAGGTAAGAGATAAGGGAGATAACATCGTCCCTATCCACCGTGTCTGGTGGGCTGTCCAACGCCAACATGAATGGCACTATGCCGAGGATTTAAGAGCAGTATAATGAAATATAAACACTTGCCCAGTAAAATGAAATATAAAAGAGGCGACTTCATTAGATACGATATGGAGCCAAACTCTTATTTCGGTTATGATCAGGATAGAGGAGTAGTATTAGAACAAAAAGATAGAGAAGTTTTGGTAAGATGGGCGACTCCAAGAGGAGCAGAAGAGATGACTACTTGGATCTGTGCGACAGAACTAATCAATGTGGGATAAAGTGGACACATGTGGGTAAGAGTGGAAACGGGGACGGAGCTTGATTATTAATATTTAATAAGGTTCGCGAGTGTGGAGTAAATGAATCAGACTGTGGTTCTGGATGTGGTTAAAAGGGGGCTGTATTAGCCCCTTTTTCTATAAATAAGTCAAGTATTGATATTTATATTATGAAGAATTGTAAAGATTGCTTAAAAGCTCTTGACTCTAAGGTTCAGTCTGCTATAATCTAGGTGCAAAGAGGGGAGAGAACCACATGTCATATAACGGAACAGTCAGGTGCAGTCACTGTTGGGAACGCGGTCATAACAAACGCGGTTGCCCAGAGCGCAAAAAGTACATCGAGGAAAATCCTGACAGCCGCGCAGCTTATCTAGTCACCCAGCAAAAAGCCAAGAAGCGCAGATGCGGCTGGTGCAGCGAGACGGGTCACAATACCCGAACCTGCCAGCACAAGGTCGGCGCAAAGAATAAAATTGAAGAACTCAAGCCGCTGCTTGAAACACATGTCGGTCACGTTTTGTCACTGGCTGGTGTTGGGCGCGGAGCTTTGATTCGCAAAACAGATTGGGAAGACAACCAGCTTATTGGAGTTGTTGTCGGCGCAAGCGTTAGACCGGGACGGTTTTATCATCCACAGACTGTTGTTCACCACAGTGAGCCGAGCATTACGGTCCAGTGGCACGATGGTCGACGGGAAACCGTTTGGACACCGAGGTCTGGGTTTAAAGAAAGCCTGCCGCTGGCGAAGGTGCTAGGCGAGACATCGCTTCACGCGATGCGCGATTGGGGCTATAGCTCGACAGAACTTCTCAGCGCATCGAATGCGCCCATCGTTGTCGAAGCTGAGTGCCCTGTAGAAAAGGGACAGACGGTTGACACTCTTGATGAGTGGATCAAGGTGCTCACAGAAAGTGTGAAGAAGTGTGAAGATTACAAAAAAAGTGCAGAAAAGGCTTGACATCAGCGGTCAATTTGGTACAATGATGGTGGAAAGAGGGGAGACCCACAGGAGAGAGAATAATGGCGATTGACTTCAAAACCTTTAACAACATCGTTGACTTCGTTCTCGACGATAAAAAGCCGGTCCTGATTCGCGGACGTCACGGCATTGGCAAGTCCTGCGTGGTCTATCAGACCGGCGAACGTCGCGGATTGCCCGTCGTTGAGCGACGTGCGTCACAGATGACCGAAGGTGACCTCATGGGTCTGCCATCGGTTGATGGCAACTCCACCAAGTGGAACGCTCCTGATTGGTTCAAGGCGGCTTGCGACAGTGCGGTTCTCTTGTTCCTCGATGAGGTTGACCGTGCCACGATGGAAGTCCGTCAGGGCATTTTCGAGTTGACTGATTCGCGCAAGCTGAACGGTTGGCATCTCCACCCCGATACGATCATCCTCGCTGCGGTCAACGGTGGTGAGCATGGTGCGAACTACTCGGTTGGCGAGATGGACCCCGCTGAGTTGGATCGTTGGACTTGCTTCGATATCGAGCCGACCGTTGAGGATTGGCTGGATTGGGCAAAAGGGAACGTCTCGACTCTGGTTTGGGATTTCATCAATCAGAATCGCAACCATCTGGAGCACAACGATGACCCCGAGCCGAACAAGGTTTACCCCTCACGTCGGTCGTGGCACCGGTTCTCGGACTGCTTGACCACTGGCAATCTGGTTGAAGACAAGAGCAAGCTCGATGTCGTCTTCCACTTGGCAACTGGTTACGTTGGTTTCGAAGCTGCGGTCGGCTTCAAGGATTTCGTTGAGACTTACGAGTCGATCGTGACTCCTGAAGACGTTCTGCGGGACGGTGTTGAGAAGGTCAAAGACCTCGCCATCAACAAGTTCAACGCTCTGAACGAGAAGTTCGAAGTTGTTCTGAAGGACAAGGAACTGACCGAAGACGAGGTCACTAACCTCGCTAGCTACTTCGGCGTTCTGCCAGCGGAACTGGCTGTTCACTTCTGGGGCAAGGTCTGCGCCAGCAATCCGAGTGTGTTGGACAAGCTGCACACAGAAGTCATCAATGGCAAGCCCTTCGGTCTGTTCATCGCTGACTTGGTAGCATAAAAACTGCCGTTTCAAGAGCGTGAATAAACATCGCTCTATGGGAGAGTAAGAAAGATGAATCGTAGAAAACAACTCAAGATGATTGAGAACTATATCAAGAAACACGGTGTGAGGCGTCTAGCGCCCGATCAACGTGGTGAAGATCTTTTGGCACGCGAGTCTGACCTCAAGTTGAAGAAGCTTAAGGTTCAACTTTTGCGTGAACGAAAGAAGCGTTTCAAGCTCTTTAATAAGGGTAGCTCCTAGAGAGAGTTAAAAAAATAAAAGGCAATTATGAAGAATTGTAAAGAAAAGAATATAATTGCCAAAAAGGCTTGACACCAGCGCTCAGTTTGATATGATCTAGGTGGAAAGAGGGAGAGAGACCCAAATGAACTTTGATCTGAACCAAGAGATTGTCAAGCTGCTTCAGGATGAGCCGTTCTTCGCGGCTCTGTCCCGTCGCATTGACAAGAGAGCAAGTACGTCATTGCCAACGGCTGGTGTCAGGGTCAACCCTGATACTTGCTCGTATGAAATGCTTTACAACCCCAAGTTCTTCGAAGGGTTGACCGAACTGCGCCGCAAAGGCGTTTTGATTCACGAGTTTTACCACTTGGTTTTCGACCATGTGTCCAGCCGTCGTCCAGACGGTGTGAACCACATGGCTTGGAACATTGCTACTGACCTCGCTATCAACTCGCTGATTACTCAGGCGGGAACACGGCGGGATTGGTTGCCAGAAGGTGCTTGCCTTCCCGGTGAAGGTCAGTTCGCCGAGTATCCCCACTACCTGTCCGCTGAGAAGTACTTGGAATTGCTGAAGAAAGACGGAGAGAACACCGAAGAGTCTGACAAAGGCGAGAAGGGTGACAAAGGCGAGTCCGGTGAATCGGGTGAGTCCGGTGAAGGTGAAGGTGAAGGAGACGGAGAGGGAGACAAGGAAGGCGAAGGCGAGGGCAAAGGCAAAGGTTCTGGCGAAGGTGAAGGGGAAGGCGAGGGTGAGGGTGAAGGCTCTGGCTCTGGTTCCTCGGATGAGGAAGGTGCCGGTGGTGGTGGTGGAAGTGGCAACTTCGATGACCACAGTGGCTGGGATGAGTCGGGTTCGACTGCCAACGAGATTGCCAAAGAACGAATGAAGGAAGCGGTCAAGCAAGCCGCCCATGAAGCAGCATCGGGACGGGGTTTTGGCTCCGCTGGTGGCGAAGCAAAGAAGCTGATTATGGATGCCATCAAGACAAAAATTGATTGGCGCAAGGTGCTTCGCTTCTTCTGCAAAGCGACTGTTCGGGCTGACAAGCGCTCGACAGTCAAAAGAATCAACAAGCGTTTCCCCTACATTCACTCAGGACACAAGGTCCGACGTGAGTCGCGGATTGCGGTCTGCATCGACCAGAGTGGTTCGGTGAGTGACGCGATGCTGGTTGCGTTCTACGCTGAGTTGAACAAGCTCTGCGATATTGTTGAGTTCGATATCATTCCCTTCGATAGTCGAGTCGGCGAGAAACACATCTACACTTGGAAGAAAGGGCAGAAGCGGGCATGGGAACGAGTGATGCACGGTGGAACGTGCTTCGATGCTCCTACCAAGTTCGTCAACGAGTCGCGAGGCAAGTACGATGGAATGATCGTCCTGACCGACATGATGGCTCCTAAGCCGAAGCACTGCCGTGTCAAGCGAATCTGGATGACCACTGAAACGTATGCTGCTCGACCGTA
>Ga0080013_1004582_pt1 | contig 13516 bp, 7 predicted proteins | sample ETNvirenome_6_85_FD_69236 | JGI IMG/M metagenome (GOLD analysis project Ga0080013, IMG submission 69236) | Marine viral communities from the Pacific Ocean - ETNP_6_85 (SPADES assembly) (version 2) | ecosystem: Environmental > Aquatic > Marine > Oceanic | place: Pacific Ocean | collected 2013-06-19 | reverse complement strand
TGACATCCGCGCACGGATTACCGAGCGCGCTGACAAGCGATTTTCCACTTATGTTTATTTTTCCATGACCATCGGTGCGGTCAGGTTGGAAGAAGAGCGAGTGGTTGAGATTGCTTGCGATCCTTCTTAACCCCTAGCCACTAAGGAGTCTTATGGCAAATCTGTTTGGTGTTAATTACACCACACAAGACCCTGTTGGGGCTGGAGATACTACCGGCACGGTTCCTGCCGCTGTTGATGTAGCCGAATGGGGCGGGCGAGTACGAGTGTGCTATGACAGCTATACGGCTGATGGCGCAACCGGCACAACTGATGTGCTTTATCTGGGCAAGGTTCCAGCAAATGCAACATTGCTTTATGGTGTGCTTCAGCATAACAACTCAGGTTCTTCCACGTATGCAATTACAGTGGGAGCAACCACGCTGCGCGCGGCTGCTACGGCAACCATCAGTGTAGCGCATCTTTTTGGTGCTGTTGCTGCTGGGACAAAAACCACAGCATTGTCGGATGTGAAAGTCACTCTTGGAACTGCTGCGTTAGCAGACACCAAGACGGTCAAGTGTATGATTTATTACACTGTTGACTGACACGCAACATGGCAAGCGTAGTTGATATTTGTAACATCGCCCTGAGCAATCTGGGCGACCAGAAGATATCCAGCTTGTCAGATACCAACGAGAGGGCGAGGCTCTGCAATCTTCGTTATAACGATGTAAGAGATGCAGTCCTCCGCTCTCACACATGGGCCTGTGCTGTCACGCGCACGCTGCTAGCTCAGTCGGACACTGCACCGACCTGGGGCTTTACTTATGCGTATCCGCTGCCCAGCGACTGTTTGCGAGTGCTAGATGTTGAAGATTGGGACGAACCTTATCGAATAGAGAACGGTTCAATCGTCACTGACTCAACAACATTGAAGCTCAAATATATTAAACAGATAACAGACCCTAATGAATTTGACGCGCTCATCATTCAAGCGCTAGGTTTGCGGCTCGCATCTGAAATTGCTGAGTCGCTTACCGGCCGCCCTGAGTTGCGCGACAATCTTTTTGGAAAGTATCAATCTGCACTAGCAGAAGCACGCTCAGTAGACTCAGCAGAGCGCGCTTACGTTGACACACTCTGGAGTGATGTTTTTATTGAAGCGAGGCTCTAAATGGCGCGCGTTCAAAGCGTTCAAACCAGTTTTGCAGATGGGCAGATCAGCCCACGTATGCAGGGTTATGTCGATCTCCCTTCGTATCGTTCCAGCCTAAAAATCTGTCAAAATTACATTCCACTTCCTCAAGGATCGGTTGCACGCCGGCCTGGGACTTTCTACACATCGCGTGCGAAGGATAATGGAGCAGTCAGGTTAGTTCCATTCAACTTTGGCAGCGGTCAGAGCTATATCCTAGAGTTTGGTGCAAGCTACATCAGGTTTTATCGTGAAGATGCAATAGTCACGACTGATGTGACCACGATTTCCAGTGTGAATGCTAGCACCAACACGATCACGCTAGCATCTGGCACTGCACTCAGCGTAGGTGATGACATCTACTTTTCATCCTCTGGATCGCTTCCGAATGGGCTGCTTGCAAACCAGCGCTATTTCATAAAGACCAAAAGCACCAATGATGTCACGCTTTCGCTAGCAGACAACACGATAGGTGCAGCGCTCGATCTAAGTGCTGCTTCTGGCTCCGGCACTCATACTGTCCAAGCACCACTTGAGAAGACCACAACCTACACAGTCGGCCAGATTGATGATCTTTACTTCACACAATCTGCTGATGTCCTCTTCATTGCACATCCAGACCATGCGTTTGCAGAACTCAAGCGTGTGAGCGACACCAGTTGGACACTTGCTGATCTGACTTTAAAAGATGGGCCTTACCTGCCACTGAATACTGAGGATACCACGCTTCTAGTTGAGCAAAGTATTTCAGTAGAGACTGACCGGCCACTGATTGCAGAGCTTGCTGATATAAATATTGATCATAATAGTGGAACAAATAGTAAATTCAAAATCCCGAATCATGGACTTGTCGACAATAATGTTATTCGGTTTGATGATGCCAGCGACAACGATCTACCTAATGGGCTTAGCGTCGCTACTGACTATCACATAATCAGTGCAACCCTTGATGAGTTTCAGATCAGCGCATCCTCTGGTGGCTCCGCAGTAACCTTTTCAGATGCAGGCACGGGGACACGGAAGCTTTATTACAAGGATTATGGTTATCAACTTATCGGAGAGATTTCAAAGGATGCAGTAGATACAGATGCAGGTGATGAAACCAATATATTCACAATGGTTAATCATCCGCTTGTGAATGGACAGCGAGTCTTTTTTTTAGGAGGAACTGGCATAAGTGGTGTGACTGCTGGAGCAGCAAACGTGTATTATGTGATTGCTGCAACAATTAACACATTCAAGCTAGCAGATAGTATTGGTGGTGATGAAAAAGTTCTAACTGGAACTATTACCTCAGAACTTAAATTCTATAAAAAGTTCATCCCCAAGTTCTCAAAAATCACGATTACTGCCAGTTCCATTACTGGTATTAATGATGACACAGGATTCCAGACAACTGATGTCGGCAGGATCATACGCCTAAACACTGAGGTTGCCCCGCAGATCCGCTGGGGGTATGTTTCGGTTACAGCACGCGCCAGCACGACTAGCATCACTGCTGTTGCCTCAGAGCATCTAGCATTTGAGGATGCAACAACCGAATGGCAGCTAGGATCTTTCTCAAGCACCACCGGCCATCCACGCACATGCCAGATTTACCAGCAGCGCATGGTGCTGGGAGGAACCACAGAAGAACCGCAGACGATTCATTTCAGCAAAACAGGTGATTTTGATAACTTTGCAGCGAGCGAAGCGCTTGGTGTGAACACCGGCAACTATGACACCGCAGGTGCTAGCATCATGGGTGAGCAGATATACAGTGATAATGCGTTCTCACTGATGATCTCATCCGATACAGTTGATAAAATCGAGTGGGTCAACGAAGGTCGCAGGCTTTCCATTGGAACTTCCGGCGGCATCTATCAGATGTTCGGGAACCGCGATGATGTGACAATCACACCGTTTAATTTCACAATTGAGAAGATATCCAACTGGAGCGCACACGCCAGCGCGCTTCCTGCGCAAGTTGGTAACAACGTGCTTTACGTGCAACAGAATGGCCGCAAAGTCAGAGAATTAATATTTGACCGTGAGCAGGAGCAATACAGTGCAAAAGACATCAGCTTGCGCGCGGAAGATGTTACTCAGACCGGCGTAAAAGCACTTGTTTTTCAGGATCAGCCAGGATCGCTTCTTTGGGTGCTTAGGACGGATGGGAAGGTGGCAACCTGCACCTATAATGTTGATCTGAATATGAGTTCCTGGGGACTTCACACGATTGGAGGAACACATACGGATGCAACCTATGGGAACCATGCAAAAGTCGAGAGTATTGCAGCAATCCCGCGCGGTACAGGCTCTTCAGGACACGATCAGCTTTGGCTCGTGGTCAAACGCGATGTGGATGAATACTTAACGCAGTTTCCACACACAGATATCAATGCTGGTACCAATGTAATTACAATTGCTGGACATGGACTGCTCGACACAGATCAGATCAAGTTCACCACCGCAGACACGATGCCGGCAAATCTGACTTCTGGAACAACTTATTATGTGCGTGACAAGACAACAAACACTTTCAAAGTTGCAGCAGCTTCAGGTGGCACAGCAATCGATATTGATCAAGGAACCGGCCCGCATACTATTTACAAGAAAGATGTAGAGCAACGCTTTGTCGAGTTTCTGGAAGAGTTTTATGATAACAGCATGAGTGCAGACAATGCTCATTTTGTAGATTGTGGAGCCTACTATTCCGGCGCAAGTGCCAGCACGCTCACCGGCCTGCATTATATCGAAGGAGAAACACTTTCGGTGCTAGGAGACAATGCAGACCAGCCAGATAAAACAGTAAGCGCCGGCCAACTTGTGATTGCGCTTGCAGTAACGAAGGCGCGCGTGGGATTCGCATATGAAAGCGATATACAAACGCTAGCGCTTGCAATAGGAGATCCCAGCACTCAGACATCAATTGGTAATAAAAAGCGCATACACCGCATCCATATCAAGCTGCTAGACACAATGGGGCTGAAGTATGGGGTCGATAGTTCTGATCTCACAACAGAATCCTTCCGTTTGACCAGTGATCTTATCAGCACTGCACTTCCACTGTTCACAGGTGACAGAGAACTAACAATGCCAGGAGTCTATGATTCTCTTGGTGAGATTTATCTCAGGCAGGATCAACCGTTTCCGAGTTCGATTCTGCATGTAGCCATTGACTATGAAACGAATGAGTAAGTTATGACAGGTCTTGAAATAGCAGCAATAATAATGGCAGTGAAAGGTGTAGGCGATCTTATAAGCACGCAACAGCAAAGTCAGAACACCCAGCGCGGGCTTAAAATGCAAAGCCGCCTTTTAAAACAGCAAGCAGGGAGGAGGATTGCACTAGGCGAAGAGAACGCGCAAAACCTCCTAGCACAAGGAGAAGACCAAGCGCGCATGATCGAGTACACAGGAGGATACCAACTCGCCTATTTACGTGATCAAGGGAAGCGCAGTGTTAGCAATATGACCTCTAAAATCGGAAGCAGTGGAGCAGTTGTCAGTTCAAGAAAAAACGTGCTTATGACTCAAATGCTGGCAAACAAGCTGAATGAAACAATAGCGACTAAAAACATAGCGATTAAATCTGCTTCTGTCCGCCGCCAAGCTGATCAGAGTGCTTCAATGGTTCGCAAACAAGCAGAATATGACGCTCAATCCATTCTTACTCAATCAACAATGGCGAGCTACGGTGCAAGAAGCGTAGCTCAAGCGCTCCCCTGGCAAATGGCTTCAGGCGTGCTAGGGACTACAGGCAACATTATAGGTATGGATTACATGTCAGGAGTAAAAGGCAACAAGCAAACAACACCAATTTTCGGATTTGATGTGGGCTAATATGGCAAAATTAAAATTCAGACAAGCATCAGAGTTGCCGGATTCCCAGGCATATGCGAAAGCACCTGGACAGTTGCGTTTGCCACCTGCTCCAGATGTGATGCGGCAAGTCAAGTACCAGAATATGCCTTGGGAAGCAGTAAAGGATGCAGGTAATTCTCTCCAGCAGATTGCAAATATGGCATTCGACTACCATATTTATGATCTTGAAAAAGCAAACCGCGAAGAGAAAGTTGCCCAAGCAGATGCGCTAGATGATGCTGCTTCGCGAATGGCAGACTTCATGCTGGAACAGGAGAAAAAATACCAAGATCCAAATGCCTATGCGGGATTTGTTCAAGAAGCAGCGCGAGAGGGTATACCATTTAACCAATACATTAACCAACAGCAGAAGGAGGAACAGAAGGAAAAGATTTCGGATATCATGGCGCTTCCTGAATATAGCGGAATGATCGAAAATGATGCGAAACTCAAAAAGCGATTTGAAACCAGGCTAGCAAATGTCTCGCGCTCAAGTGCTAGAACAATTGCTGCGTATGGGCGTGGTGCTGAGTCTCAAAGGTTAAATCTAAGCGAATCCAATGCAAGAGTTGAAGCTGTTATAAAAATCAAACAAAGAGCGTTTGATGTCGGTGTCACGACTAAGTTTTGGATCTCAAGGAATGATGTAGATTTAGCCCAACAGAGCGCTCAAGTATTCGATAAAGTGCTAGATCAGGTTTATACCGAGTTTGAAGGTCAGTTTGACACGCCAGAAAAGAAATCAGCATTCAAGAATTATCTTAGAAACCACTTCTACGACAGTAAAAACAAGCTCAAGTCTGAAGTCCTCACTGCCGACCTGAATGAGCATCAGCAAAATGTTGTCGATGCAATCAAGGATGCTGAAAACATCTTTGTTGCAAAGATGGGGAATCTTGAGATTGAAAATTTATTAAGTGATTCTGCGAATGTAAAAGACACAAAAAAAGCACTGCAAGCTGTTCAAGAAAGTATTGCTGGAGCAGCAAAAGAGGCAGTAAAGAACGCAGGAATAAAGTTTAAAAAAGACAAAGAGAAAACCACACAAGATATTACACGCCAACTGCAAAGCGTTTTTTTGAGACAATCACCACAAGAATTACGGGATGTTGTTTCTTATGTAAGGCGCAGAGAAAATGAGATCAAAACGCAAAAATCTCAAGACTTGGAGATTAAAAAAAGAGATGCGATAACAGAAATTGGTGTTCGATCAGCTAATGTAGAAGAGGCATGGCAACGAGGTGATATAAATGCAACACAAGCGCGCAGTCAATTAGAGCAAATTACCAAGGATGTCCACTCAGATTTTAAAGTTACTCCTGAAGCCGGCACACCAGAAGAACAAGTTCAAAAAAATTACAATAAAGACCTATTAAGCACCCTTCAAAGCAGAACAAAAGCCCTAGCAGGCAGTCTCCAAATCGGTCAGGTAGCAGTTGACAAGAGTACTCAAGCAGAAATAGATGAGCGTATTCAAAATGAGCGCATACGCATAACAGGTGAAGCTGCAACTGATCTTGCGAGAGGGATTGACAAGATCAAGCTCAAGCTCCAGGCAGGTCAGGGTAGACAAAACCAGCGCCCGCAGGATGTTGTTGCTGAAATACAAGCTCTGCGTGAAGAGATCATTCAAAAGCATGTTAGTGATTTTTCAGGGTTAAATGACCCTTTCAATCCTGACACAAAGGTAGACACAAGGCTTGAAAAACTTCTTACAAGTGAACTTGACAAAATAGGGCTTTCTGATGAAGAGACTTTATCTCTTATGCTCCAGCAGTCCCAAATCCAAAGGAAGACACAGACCGCCGCGAATAAGGTATATAAAGCAGTTAAAACAGAAGCCGTAAAGCTGCTAGACCGCAAGCAGACCCCCGACCTGGATCTTGGTACAGCAGTTAAATCTTTAAACGAGTTTGCAAACAACCAAATGCAAACTGAGTCTAAAGCATGGGGGGACTCTGACTATCCGATTATTGGTCAGAACCTGTTGGAAACTTCAGAGTTCACATCTCAGATCCCTACGATCCAGGCAAACTTCCAGAAAGAGATAAATCGCAGATCAAGCCAGCAGAACATCGATGCAACTTATGAAGCAGTTGAGAACATCATCATTGAACGTACAGACCTTGGTGAGCTAGGGCCACAAGTCCGTGACTTTGAAGATGAAGCGAACTGGCTTGTTGGCCGTGACCAGAAAGATGTGCATGCGCGTGCAATAGCATTCAAGTTTTCAAAGCTTGTCGAGTCAGGTGATATGGAGCTTATACCTGCACGGCAAGCAGTGGATACAGCGCTCACGCGCATGGATGATATGGATGCTAACAAGATGATTCTTAACAACCCCAGGCAAGCATTGGAGCTTCTTAAAGGCGAAGGGTTCCCGAAGCTACAAGATGCTTACCGTAGGAGGCTTATTAATGCTGCTGAAGGGAATGTAGCAGACGAAGATGCGATAGATGCTTTTACAATTAGCACCTATGTTGATAATCACTTCCGAAACATTCGCAAAAATCTGCCGGTAACTGATCGTTTAAGTGAACTTGAAGGAAAGATAGAACCTTCACGCATTAATGCTCTCCGAGGTCAAGAAGTCTACGAAAAGTTGCTAGCAGGGCTTAGTTATGGGACAAGTGATTCTAGCATACCTGAAGAATATGAGCCTGATCGGCCACTCAAGTACAAATCAAAGGCAGCATTGGCAGCGATCCGAAAAGACTTCCAAAGCGATGCCTGGTTTCAGTCTGTAGATTGGGAAACCCAAAACATTAATAGTGAATTAGTAAACAAGGAGCATCTAGGGACAGCCTGGAAGAACATTGAAAGGCAAATGAACGATACTCTTAAAATCCGAGAAACACCTAAGACCAGAGGGATGCGCGCAGCAGAGCGTTATGGTGAGCTTTTTGGGAATCAACCACCTCCAGAGCCTGCAAACGAAGAACAAGCACTATTAGCACAAGTCGCCCCAGAAGTTTTTTCTATGCTACAGCCGGAAAGGATGAAGTTCATGGAAGCCGAGCAGCTTCTTTATGATCCCAACCGCAGGCCGGTTCTTTTTTCTGCAATAGAATTTGAAGCTATGGATAAGCGCTGGGCAGAACTCGGCCCAGATGGGCGCACCAAGTTTCTCTCAGGGCTTGAAAGCCTTGCAGGCAATAAGGCAGCGGCGGTGCTAGAGGATCTGGATGAAAATACAAAGATCGGATACGAGATGCAGTTTTATGGAGATGTGAAGTTCAACACAGATGCATCGCTTCACCTCCATATGGCAATGGTAGATTCAGATGAAGCCCTGAATAATCGAGCATTCCCTTCGGAAAAAGAAGATAGGAAAGCTGCGCTTGCTGATTTTGACGATTCTTTTGATAGCGATGCTTCTAACGGGAATATAGGTAGTTATTTAAGGAACTTCCCAGTATCAGATGAACGTGAAGCGCGGCGAGATGTTATTAGAAAGGTTGCTAAAGTAAAAATGGCTATTGCGCGTGATAGTAAGGTTGAGCTAACGCCAGATAATGCTTTCAAGGCAGCTATGAAAGACCTTGTGCATGATAACTGGGTGCTAGCGCCTAGTGGCCCTTCAGTTAAAAGTACGTTTCAAGTTCCAAGGGAAAAACTAGACACGCGGCTTCAACAACACCCAGAGCGTGTCACAGATGCATTGATGCAACATTTGGACGAATTAAGTAAAGAAGGCAACTTAAATCAAGCAGCAAAAATAGTTCATGACGAAGATAAAATGAGCTTCTGGGTCAATGCCCCTGACAACTCAGGGTTGATAGCAATGGGAGTTATGACAAGCGAAGACTCTATAGCGGGCGAAACTGGTGTATTAGGATGGCTAGCAACTGGTGACGATTTTGGATTACAAGCATATACACGACTCTCAATGCGTCCGATCCTTACAAAAAACGGACAGGTCATCAAGCTGTCTTGGGATGAAATAGAAAACAAAGGCTTGCGCCGATACGCGTGGCATTACCACGAATCATTAGTGCTACCGCCAGAAGAATAATAATGGGTTTTTATAGCAAATCATATCTGTATCAGCCTAGTCAGGAAGAAGAAGAAAAGTTCCTGCGTGGTTACTCCCCTGGTTTCTGGCAGATGTCAGGATTTGGGACAGAGGACAGCTTTGCAACTAGCACCATTGGATTAGGCTCTAGCATGCTTGAGAAGAGCCGAGTGGATAGTCCAGGCAGGAAATTCATAGAAGAGCAGTGGCGTAACAGTGCGCATTATCGGCCAGGACTGAAGTACCAGGAAGGGATGACAGAAGAAGGCGCTGAGCTTCTAGCAGATCGTTATGACAATCGCCAAATGAGCGAGTTCATGTTGGAGCGCTCTGGAGTATCAGGATGGTTCGGCTACATAACAGGTTCAATCATGGGCGCAATCCCTGATCCTGTGAACTTGCTTCCTTTTGGTTTTATTCTAAAAGGCCGGCACATGCTAAAGCTTGGCAAGCTAGCAACAAAAGTACGCACAGCAACCAATCGCGTTGTGGAGCGCGGGCTTGGCAGGATGGCAATGGGAGGATTTGAAGGCGGTATGGGCGCGCTGGCATTGCAACCTCTGCTTTCAAGTGAGCGTGCAATGTTTCAGGAAAAACATGATGCTAGATCAGCCGCGCTTGATGTGCTGGTTGGAGTAGGTGCAGGAGTTTTTTTCGCAGGTGGCATGGAAGGCGTGCGCCGTTTGACAAGAAAAGAATTCAGCGTGCGTGGCGAAGGTGACGATCTCACGGTATCTGCACGCGATGGTTCAGAGTCTCCAATAAGAAGCTCAATTGTGCGTGAGCTTACTTCAGAAGAACAAGTGCAGGCTGCGCGGAGCGCGGTAGCAAGTGTTAGTGAAGGTAAATCCCCAGATGTAGCACAAGCGCTTCCAGATCGTGCTGAAGCTAGCCCGACTTTAACTTCTCGTTTCTCCGAAGATACCCCGATTCAAGACCCTGGTGATAAGCACTGGTACTTGACAGACCAGGATGGCGCAATCATGGGGATATACAACAAGCTAGCAGATGCCAAACAAGGCATGAGTTTTCGGCTCGTAGGCAAAGGCACAGGAGTTTACGAGTTCTTGGATGAAAGTGGTCAAGCGCTCTATGTCGGCAAGAAGAGAAGCCTTATGGATGCAGACATGGAAAGCGCCTTTCTAGGCGATCCAGAGCAGGATGTAGCAGCCAGAGCGCGCTTTTTTGAGCGCCAAGGTCTTGATGCAGACAAGAAGCCTGAAAAAGTTGAGATAACAACAAAAAGAGCTAAAGGCTTCAGTGACATGGACAGCGATAACTACATGCAGCATGAGGTGCTAGTTAATGGTGAAGTTGTAAGAAAAGTCTACAGAGATACAAATATAGCAGAAAAATGGTATTACGATTATAAATCTGATGAGCATCTCCCCGCATCAACGCTTGCAGAAGTAAGGGCGCGTGAACGCGATAAATATCCAGACCATTCTTTTCGCTGGGAAGAAGCACAGAAAGAATGGGATACAAGGGTTGCAGACAAACCAGACTTCACAGCAATCAGCGAGCCTGAACCGCAACCTTTAGGCGGGCCAAAGCAAGACGAAGCTGCAATAGATATAGAGATGCAAAGGGCCGATGCAGAATGGGGCGCAGCACAAGATGGGAACCCCGCGACTGTTGAAGAAACCAAGCTACTTGAAAGTGCTGACAGCGATGCACAAAGGCATCAACAGGTCGGAGATGCCGCCGAAGAAGTAGCTGCTTGCGTGATAGCCGCATGAGTACGACAAAGTGCGCCGATCTGGCGATAAAGAAATTCAATCTGGAGCAAGACGATGCAGATGCGTTGGTTGAAATGATTCGTGATCGTGCTAAGTCCTTCCGTGAAGGTGATGTGCGCGTCACGATCAAACAGCTTGCCAAGGTTATAACAGCAGAACAGAAATTCTTTGCACGCCAGAAGAAGCTTTCCGCGCGCCGTAACATCTTAAAAGAGCGCGAGAAGAATGCGCTTATGCTTTTCCAAGGCGAGCTAAAGCCTAAAAGTTGGCTTCAGAAGAAGTTCAAGCAATACAACATGCGGGATGCAGGATTTCTTGATGCGAACCTTAAAGCCTTTCTAGCAGGGAGTACACATCAGCGCTACATGGGGCAGCTTTCCATACATGGCCGCCAGCTAGCGAGGTTCCGAGACAACTATAACAGTATCTTCCGGCATGTAATGAAGGTTCGTAATCTCAAGGATTCAGAGCTTCATAGCTGGGTGAATGATGAGCAGAATATCAACGATGTTGTTTTAGAGCTTTTCGGCCCGAATGGCGAAGGATTTAGCATCGAGAATCCGTCCATGAAATCAAATAACGAAACAGCATTTGAGTTCGCGCGTGCTTACGTTATGAGCAAACGCAAGATGGTGGATGAAATCAATGCAGAAGGTGGCACAATCGGCTGGCTGGAAGATCATGTTACATCTCAGTACCACGATCAGGTTCGTGTGTTTGAAGCCGGCAAAGACCAGTTTAAGAGTGATTTAGTGCGCATGCTCAACGAAGAAAGAACCTTCGGGATTATGTCTGATGCAGAGCGCGATAAGTTTCTTGATGCAGTCTATGAGAACATCGTTTCAGGTAAACGGCGTGTTACAGATGATGCACCGTTTATGAAGTCCCCACAGTCTTTGGTGACAAAGCTAGCACAGCATAGGAAGCTTCATTTTAAGAGCGCTGATGCTTGGACTGCATATCAAAAAATGTACGGTCATAGAGATATTAAAACTGCGCTAATTAATGGATTGAAAAACCTGGGTGATGAGACAGTGCTGATTCAGCAGATGGGTACAAATCCTGATGCAATGATGGAAAAATTAATCGCACACGCGCAGCAAGCTCACATCAAAGCAGGTAAGACTCCTGACAGCTTCGATACTGCTGGAATCCGCGCACGCTATAAGCAAGTGACCGGCGAGGCATACCATATTGACAGCGATTCTTATAAAGCCCCAACGTGGGCGCGATATACCGGCTATTGGCAGGCATGGCAGAACATGGCGAAGCTCGGCAGCGCAGTGATCGCTAGCATCTCTGATATTGGCAGTATTCTACAAACAGCAGCCTATAACGGCATGAACCCGTTTGAAGCGATCTCAACACATTTCAGCAATCTGATGCGCCGGTATGACCGTCAGGAGTTGCTTGAAGCGCTTAGCTATCTGGATGAAGGTTTTGAGCATATCATCGGTGGCTTCCATAACAGATTCGGTGCAGGCGATTACATGCCTGGGATGGTTTCAGACATGCAGGATAAATTCTTCCGCTGGAATGGATTAACGGGCTGGACGAATGCTAACCGAAACTCTTATTCGCTCATGATGTCTAAGTTCTTAGGCAAGCAGTTGAGCAATACCTATGAGCAATTAAATGTGAACACCAAGCGTGCGCTTCTTCAATATGGTCTAGGCGAGCGTGAATTCAACATAATAAGGCAGGCGGGGACGAAAGAAGTTAAAGGCCCACAGGGGCAGTCCAGACACTATTTAACGCCTGACATCATTGATGATCTAGCAGAAAGCACCAGTGATGCTGCGCTCAAGCAGGAATACGCAGAAACCGCTAATCGTTTGCGTGTTTATTTTACTCAGGAAGCGCGCATTGCAGTGCCAGAGCCAGGAGCAAACGAGCGCGCATTTCAGGTCGCAAACAGTGAGCGTGGCACTCTTGGAAGATCAACGCGCGAACTCTTCTGGCAGTTTCGTAGCTTCCCGTTGACCTACATGATGAAAATGGGGCCACGCTATCAGCAGATGGGGAAAGGCTACACGATGGCTAGCATGATAGGGATGACGATGCTGGGCTACACAGCAATGAGTATTAAAGATATTTTAAAAGGCAAGAAGCCACGCACAATAGATCCAACAGACCCGATGGCGTACAAGACTTATGTAGCCGCATTTACTTACAGCGGAGCCGGCGGGATCGTTGGAGACTTTATTCTAAACGATTTCGGCAGGTACGGAGTTGATGTCGCAGGCGTGCTAGGTGGGCCGACTGCAAGTGTGTTTGAAGACTTTGCCACTTTTGCGAGCGCGCTAGCTACAGGTGACGATTCTGCATCTAAAGCATTCAATGCAGTTGTGCGAAATGCACCTTATGCAAACCTTTATTATACAAGGACTGCGCTTGACTACATGATCCTGTATAATCTGCAAGAGGCATTTAATCCAGGCTACCTTCGTAGGATGGAGCGCCGGATGAAGCGGGATGCAGGTCAGGAGTTTATTCGTGAACCTATTGATATGCGGCCAAAAAGCAACAAAACACGCCGTGCAACCTGGGATTATGGCCCGAAACAGCTTCAAAAGATAATGCGATGACAGTATCAGCAACCACTGAAACCAGAAAACAATACACTGGGAACGCTAGCTATACGACTAGCACCGATTTTACTGCTGCTTTCAAATACCTTGATACTTCCGAGATTAAGGTAACGCACACCAATGCTAGCACCAGCGCAGACACAGCTTA
>Ga0080013_1004580_pt1 | contig 13519 bp, 4 predicted proteins | sample ETNvirenome_6_85_FD_69236 | JGI IMG/M metagenome (GOLD analysis project Ga0080013, IMG submission 69236) | Marine viral communities from the Pacific Ocean - ETNP_6_85 (SPADES assembly) (version 2) | ecosystem: Environmental > Aquatic > Marine > Oceanic | place: Pacific Ocean | collected 2013-06-19 | reverse complement strand
GCCCATCGACGCCGAGCTTGAACGCTTGCGTTCGGTACTCTCTATTAACCCTAACACTGGTCGGCCTCGCTTGCGTATTAGTCCCAAGTGTCAAGGGCTCATTGCGGAAATGGGAGGAGGTACAGCGCCGGTAGGTGGTATAGGGCGCTGGAGAATAAAGAATGGAAAACCAGAACCTCGCAATGACCATGCGTGTAAAGCGCTGTCTTATGGATTACTTGAGAAGTTTGGTACGACAAGAATTGATGATAGAACTGCTGTGGTAACTAATAGTTACTTGAGGCCGGGCGGCGGCAACGACAGTATCTATGACAGTGTGTTATGGCACAACCGTGAAGGAGTTAATCCGTGGCAACCAACCTAGACGATTTAATATCGGCAAACGAACATTACTATAGTCAGGCTCATGAACAGATGATTGACTCTGATAATCTATATAACCAAGACTTCTACCTAAATATAGACTTACCAGAAAACATTACCGTACATAAGTCATCTAAGGCAACTCAAATTGTTGATAACCTTAGAGACCAAATACGCATAGATGAGCCAGTAGTAATATATCGGGAGCGTGGGCCGAAGCAGAAAGACCAAGAGCATAAGGCTCTGCTGGAGATGTGGGGGCAGAATATACTGGCTCAAATATCTCAGGCTGGTATGATTGACCCACTGGGGCAAGCACCACACGACTTAATACTCCGTGGGGCGGCTTGTATAAAACTGGTTGTAAAAGAGGATAGCTTAGAGGATAAGCCAGCCAAGGTTAGTAAGAAGGCGTGGGAGACAGAGATGTCCCACAAGTCTCACTTTACTGTTAAACCAGTTGACCCCCTAAACTGCTACCCATCACCATCTAACGAACTAACATATATGATAGAGCGCCAGACCCGGCGAGTATTAGATATCCGAGAATCATACCCTCACTGGACTGACCCGAAGGCTAAGAAGCTGAGTAAGAGTCTGGCTGATAATCCTTTGCGAGAAGTCAACTGGGTAGAGTACTGGACTAGGGAAGATTACATTGTCGAGGTCGATGGTGAGCGAATTATTGACAAACCTAACCCATATGGAATAATACCATATGTCTATCGCTACAGCGGATTGGGTCGGTACAACGCTGACGGTAACCCTAAACATCTAGCGGTGGGGATACTTCACAGCATACAAGGCGAGTTAGAAGCCGAAATCGAGATTAAGACGGCTATGCGAGCGGCGTGGCAGTACCATGTATTTCCTAGACTGCTGACTACCGATGACCCATCCCAAGTAGCGCAACAGTTCCAGAAAGGGCCGGGCGCAGTAATCAAACATGCTCCCGAACGTCCACCACAATGGTTAGAGTCCCCACCGCCCAATCAGCACATGATGGAGTTTTTAGGCTCCATTGATGAGAGCATACGTCGTACTATCCCTGCGGCGCTCATGGAGCGTCAGGCAGATGCTGGTATACATCAGGCGATGCTTATAGGGCAGGCACTCAAGATTATTAGTCCTGTCAAGAAAGCACTAAACTCAATGGGTACTGAAATACTTAATAAGCTGAGCCATTTGATGGCTTGGTTTGAATTATCTATGTCGGTGCAAGGCCCAAGGCAGGGCGACTCTAATAGGATGGTAAGACCAAGAGACTTTACCCATCATCAGTTTGAAGTAACCTTTGAGGCTACAGACCCAAGCGAAGATGATAGAAGGATGTTAAGCGCACTGGCTGTCAAGCGAGAGCCGGGCTTAATATCACGTTCTACATACCGAGAGAAGTTCCTCAAGGGCGTCATACCGAATGGCGAAGAAGAGGAAGAGAAGATTATGGCTGAGCAGGTCATTGACCAATTGGTAGGTAGTGGGATGTTAGTGCAGGAAGTTATGGCGCAGATGCAAGCCCAGCAACAGCAAGAGGCGGCTCAAGAAACTAATGAAGGATTGGTTGGACAATTACAGGGTAGGGCAAGAGCGGCGGCGGAAACAGTTGGTGGACGAGAGCAGGGTATGGAAGCTATGATGGGTGGTGGAGAAGGTGGAAGAGTACCAGTCGGGCTAGAAAATGAAGGTGCGGCTAACGCAGGGGTATAATATGGAAAGAGATATTACTGGACGAGCAGTACAACAGAGTGCTAAGATAGTACAGAGAGTGATGAATAGAGTACAGCAGAAAGTACCCTTGGGGCCGGGCAATGTTAAGATGACACCAGAGGAGATGAAAAAAGAAGTTGCCAAAATGCGTGGCGAGCCATTATTGCGGATGGCAGAAATGCTTGGTAATGAGGAAGTACTAGACGCATTGAGGAATAGATAATGGGTAGTTTAGGGCAAGGCGAACATCACCATTCCGATGGTAGTTTCCATAGCTGGTCAGGTGTACAAGCTGGTAAGAAAACACAGTTTGTACCTAGCGACAAAAAAGTGATTGATGATTATGATGAAGATACTACAACATTATACTCTTATGGAAATCTAGACGATGTAAATGAAGCATATAGGAAAGGTGGTTCTAATGTTCAACAATTTCCTCCTGTAAAAACTGAGGAGTCCAGACTTTTATCTATGGAGAAGGATTCCGCCTATAACCCCGAAGTAGATATGGGAATAGATAAGATAGGCGACTACGGTAGTGGTGACAACTCTGCTAATGTTGGTGGTAGCCAGAACCTAAACTGGGTAGACCCAGCAACTGGTAATTCATATGCTTATACAGGAACGAAAAACCCACAAGGGAGTTTAGAAGTTCAAAGTTTTGCTACTCCCGAAGGACTAGCCGCATATAATAAGGCTACAAGACAAAACCTTGGGCCAGATATGCGTCCAGTCACGACTACACCATCAACAACTACACCATCAGGTACTCCACCAGCAAATACTTGGACACCTCAAGGCGACCCTGAGAACCCCCAAGAAAATGATAGGAGATTAGGGCCGGGGGGCGTCAAACAAACATATATGGAAACTGGAGGCTGGCTTACAGATGAGCAATTGGAAGGAAGAGTCGGTCTGGGGTTTGTAAAATCTGCCGTAAGCTCAGTTGCTGATTTCGTAACTGCTATCCCCGAAAAGACCAATCTTGCATCGGAATACCAAAAAGGAATGTCACAGCCCGGTGGTGTTGAAGGCGCTACAGAACTGATTGCAGAAGGGGATGTAGATGAGCAATTTGATTGGGAAGGTGCGCCAGTAGGTACAGTACATGAATCTGGTGGTATGAAATATAAGAAAGAGGAGACAGGATGGAAGGAAGTCACACCAATGGAAGCGGCGGCTGAACCCAGTACAGTACCTACAAAAGACGCACCAGCGGCACAGATGCAGGGTGCTGATGGAAAGCTAATAGGATTCCATAATCCTATGCAGTGGCAGAATAATACAAACGAACTTACGAAACTCATGAATAACGCAACTACCAGCAAGACAGGTGGTGACTTTAGAGCCTTACAGAAAGAGGTTTCTAAGGCTATGAAATTACCCCCGAACTATACTGTAAGGGAAAGTGCTAATGGGCAGATATTTATTGAGTGGGATGAAGCGGCGGAAAGGAAGGCACGTGAGTATAATGCCGCCCAGCCTAGTGAGGGTGGCGATTTGATGGAAGTGCCTCAAAGACTATCTCCAGAAAATGAACGAGATGTTACTGCGACGGCACAAAACTACTATACACAACTTGCTAGAGCCAACCAACTACTGACCAGCCGGTATAATAATCAGTTTGAAATGGAAATACTTGATAAGGAATTATTGAAGAAGGCCACTGAGTTAGACTTGGAAGAGCGCCGAGTTAAAGTAACTGAAGATGAGTATTTGGCTTTGTATGGCCCGGATGGGTTGGAAGGTATGAAGTATGAAGCACTATATGGAGCAGAAGGTCTTGAAGACAAGAAATTTGAGGCTATGTATGGATATGAAGGAATTGAGAGAGCTAAGTTAACGGCAGAGAAAGATTTAGCCCAGAAGCAATTGATGTTAGAAGCTGGTATAATAGTCTTTGATAGTGCGAAAGCCTATGAACTAGGATTAGTTAATCCTACTACTGGTGAGATTAGGAAGGAGTTCCAGACTCTATCCAAACAATTGCAAGATAGGCAATTGGCTATTCAAGAAGCCCAGATGAAGGGTACTACTAGAGTACAGAAACTCAATGAAGATGGGACTATCAGACCCGGTGAGTATGAAGATATTGCTACAGCCCAGCAACGAAACCAGCATGTTATTGAGGCTCAGCAATACGCAAATAGTCTTACCGAGCAATCAGGCATGCAAACACTAGTACAACCATCCAGTGAGAGGCAGGGCGATACTCGTATGACCTCGCAGGGTACTATTGTAGGGGAGTATGGTGATTACGTAGTTGTACAGACGCAAACATCTACGTTTGCCAGAGAGCAATTTAGCGAGGCAATATCTGCACGTAAAAACCAGCAAGCAATAGAGCAAGATAGAATTGACGCTGACAGAGAGATATCAGAGAGAATGGAACAGCTTAGGCTTACAGGCATATCTACTGAAGCGGCTACAGCACAAAGTATAGCAAATACTAATGCTGAATCTGCTAAAGCGGTTGCGCAACTTAGGCTAGATGCTGAAAAGACAGGTATTGATAATGAGTTAACACTTCTTGAGACACGTATAGAGTTAGAGGCTCAGCGAGAAGGGCAAACATTAACTAGGCAAGAGATTGCTAGACAAGCTGAGATAACAATGCAAATTGAGTTATCTAAGCAAAGGATAATTGAAGAGGCCGCCCAGCGAGGGACGGAACTAGATGCCCAAATTGCTGAACGGCTAGCAACATTACAAATACAGAAAGAGATTGGTACTGAGAACTCAGCGAATGCACTCGCTCAAGTAAATGCTAGGATGGAAGCTGAGCAGACTATGCTGACTGAGCGTCTTGGGTCAGAAGAGGCTAGAGCAACTGAGGCAATTGAATCGGCAGAGACAATAGCACTAGCACAAGCGGCGGCAAGAGTAACACTGTCAGCAGATGAACAGGCTGACGCACTAGCTAGACTAGAGGCACAGATAGAGGCAAATGCTACGGCGCAGGGGTTACAACTTGATAGTGAAGAGTTAAGGGCTAACGCTCAACTTCTAATGCAAAAAGAGATAGCGACATTAGGAGGTACACAAGCAACAGCCCAAATAACTGCACAAACTGCCGCTGAGAAACAAAGGCTACAAGATAGATTAGCAACAGAGAAAGGATTTGTAGATGAACAGAGAGAGGCATTAGCAATAGCTACCGACCCTACAGTTGTAGCACAGGCTAGGCAAGTAGCAACTAACTTTGTATCTAGTTTAAATGAAGCATTAGGACAGGGTGTGCAAGGCAACTTTTCTCAAGCGGCTTCAGCTATGGCGGCGGAATTACCTCCAGCACCTCCCGGCATTATGTGGGATAGTACTAGTGGCAGATTTATACAGCGCCCCGGATTTGAAGGGCGAGAGATGGCGGCTACTACGCAGGAATGGATTTCTGCTACTACCGGAGCATATAAGGCTCGTGATAGGGCAGAGCAGGCTGTTAGAGAAGGCACTAGGTTAAGGACAGAGAGTCAGCTTCGTGAGCAAGAACGACAGCAGGCAGATGAAGATTTTAGACAGGCTATGCTTACTGCCGATATAGATACTGCTGAAGAAGCTATAACTAGGCAGAGAATGGCAGAAACCAGTCAATTACAAAATCAAACTAAATTAGATAACTTACAGATGTTGTTTGGTTTATTAGCTAATCCTGTACAGTTGGGGTTTGCCAAGAAGCATGGACTACTTGGGCAGATAGAAGCTGTGTTAGGATTTGCTATAGGTAATGTACCACAGGCCGCTGTAGGCCCAACAATACCTAACATTAACCAATGGCAGACTATGGACTCTGAGCAACAAGCATTTAGTATTGCTGACTTTGTTGAGCAAGGCGGTAGCCCTTCAGCCTTTATGCAGATGGTACAAGGGGCGGCTCCAGCGCAAACGCAACAAGTTCAGTATGGTGTTCTCTAAGGAGGGAATATGGCAGGCCCATTTGGATTAGGAGGAATGCTTGGCGGTCTTGGCGCTCCAGTAGGAGGTCAGCTAGGATTCGCTGGTGAGCGAGAGAAAAAAGAAAGCTATATAATAAGTCAGCGAGAACTTATGGCTGGGCAGACTGAAGCCGAAATACAGAGGGCACAAAATCTTATCCCAGTTGAAGGAGTTATTCCACAATACCAAGGAACTTATAGCTCTCCCGAACAAGTACAGGAAAGCATGCGTTCTAGCATGCAACAGCTTGGGGGTGACCTACAAAATCCCGAAGTTCCAAAAGATGACGCTTGGTGGAAGAAAGCATTAAGTAAACTTGAACCCTTGAAATACTTAGACATACCTGCCGAACTTCTTGTTGAGGCGGCGATTGACCCAATCTCAATGGCTTTCGGCAACGCACAAATGTCTCCACTTAGAGGTTCCGCAGAACGTACACAATTTGAGGCATGGAAAGCACTATTTACTAAAAAGGATGTTGTTGAGGGAAGTGGTTTCTGGGCCGAGTTGAAAGGTAGGGGAGACTTAGCGGCAGATGCTTTTGAGAAGCGACCACTGAAGATGCAGATAGCTGTGGGTATTGGACAGGCTCTCGCTACAGGTGGTGCAGGCGCTATAGCTAAAGGCTTAGCGGCAGGTGGGGCTATGTCTACTAGAGCCTCGTTACTGGCTAAAACTGTAAGAGCAGGCGGAATGATTATAGACCCTTGGGAAATTCCTATAAGGGCGGCTGGCAAAGGTATTGGCGTAGGATTAGAAGCTACTGGCTTAAAGGCTAAACGAATACCATTAAAAGACCCTACTGGTGCGGCGGTTGACCCTGTTATTGAAGAGACATTCCAAAAAGAAATATCTAAGGTATCTCTTAAACAGGTTAGAGAATTGAGTGAGCAGGTTGGGGAAGTGTCTGAACTATGGAAATCTTCTAAGTCATTAGTCCAAGAAGGCGAGATGTTTGGGAGAGAGCCCCGGTTCCAGTTAGAAGGGGGACTGAATAATGTTAGAATGGGTGGCAACATCCGTAATGATACTGTTATTAGTAGGGTATTTGAAAGGCTTGGGCAAAAGATGCCTAACCAACTACATCCTATCCTTAATAGGGGAAACAAGATTAGAGCCTTTATAGCTGACCGCTTTGATGCAGGCAAGAAGGCTATGGATGATGGAGATTATGATACTGCTATATCTGAATTTGGTGAGATGGCGGCAATACAGTTACAGTTAAATACTGGCGCACGACCTTGGGAAATAGGGCGGCTAACAGGGAAAAGCCTGTGGGGTGAGAAAGGGTTCTTAGATAGAGGGATGATACGGCTTACTATAGGAGAGGCCGGTTCGGGTAAGACTAGATTACAGGGTGCTGTAGATGCTAATGAAGCATTAACAGCAGTAACACTATATAAACAAGCATTGATAGGTAAGTTTGGTGGTACTTCCCCACTAATGGATAAGAGAGCATTTGAGGGGTTAGGTACTAGAGAACGTAAGTCTGATGGTGGGCTTATATCAAATATCTTAAATAAATATACTGGTGACGCAAGATATGGTTTCTTTGGTGATATAGAAGCCTACGATATCAGAAGGCAAAAAGCTACAGAGATGTATCTTGAGGGTTGGGAGCCTATACGAATCGCTAGGATGATGGGACATCATGTTGAAGGTGATTTAGGTGTAACTAGAAACTATATTAAAGCTACCATGTATGTTGGCTCAGATGGTATAGATAACTCTAGAACTAACATGCGGTTTGAACTAGCAAAGCCCCCGGAAACCCTAACAGGAGAAGCGCTAGAGAAGTTCAACGCAGATGTAAAAGCATATAAAGATGTTTTTAAGTCATTCATGAAAGGAGGCGGTAAAGCACCTAAAGGATATAATCCGGGTGGTGTTTTTGACATGCTTTCTATTGATTTAGGAGAAGCATTTATAAATCCAAACTCTGCTGATGGTTTAGAGAGAGTATTAGGTTTTACTGATAAATCTCTTTGGGAGGCCGCTACTCTTTCTGTAAGAGGTTCTGACCAAGTGATTGACTCTGGAACACTTAGAATAGCCTCTCAGATAGCCGCTCTAGAGGGACTAAGCAAGATGGCTTGGCAGATGAAATATGCCTATGATGCAACGGAATTCCAAGTTAGCGCTATTTCTAAGACTAATGCTTATGACGGTATGGTAAAGTTTGCTAAATTTAAAAATGATAAGGGTGTGGCAACACATGCCGCTTCTGGAGCCGTACAAAGAAATAATCCTGCAATGATGCAACGAGCAGGTTTTGCTAGGCTTACTAATATAGAGGCCGATAGGTTTGGAGTACCGCACGGTTCTGTTGCTTTTGCTGGAAGACATCCGGATGCGGAAGTCGCATCGTGGGGCAAAAAGAGATTAGCACAGTTCTCCAAAGAGAGTGGTTTGATTGACGTCTTTGGCGATGGCAGTACTGAAGGTAGTATGAAATTGTGGGATGAGTGGGCAGGGGCTATGAACGAAGAAAGACTAGCTAATCAAGCCTTATTAGATTCTACTAGACATCTGAAAGGGAAGGGTAATTTTACTACACATGGCGCACTACTTAACTATGTAGATATAAAGTCTTGGGAACTATATAAAGAATGGAACTCCTTAGAAGGCTTTGGTAGGGGTATGATAGACCCTAAACTTGAAACAGCAAGTACTCTTATAGATAGCCATCTAGATATAATGATGAGAAATCCTTCTGGTCATCTTGGTACTAAAGCAGGCAAAGCCTCACGTAATATGTTTGTGGCAGGCCAGCGTCAGGGTAAGGCTAAGTTCTTAAAAGAAGCACAGGCTAGTAATGTATTTGATGGTAGGGTTGGTGGTGAAGGCAAGGTTATAGGAAATATATTTACCCAAAAAGGTACACCTAAAGTTAAATGGGGTGAGGCAGAATTAAACACACTCGGAGAATGGTTAAAGCTAGATTCTGTAGTTGGATTGTTTAATGGTAGTCACCTAAATAATGCTTCAAGTGTAAGTTCTATACGAGTCGCCTTAAAGACTATAGCCGAAAACAACCCAGCTATGTTTGGTATAAAGTATGCTGAATGGCTTGGTAAAGGGGGGGCTGATTCAAAGAAGTTTATTAACGAGGTTGCTGATAGAATAGCCAATAATAGGCATCTCTGGGAACATATAGATACTGTTCAGAGAGTTAATTATGATGAGATTGGTGCTGTTATTAGAGGGGCTCCAGCCGGGCGACCAAGAAGGCCAAACGTACCAGATACGTATAATGGAAAATCTTCGGCTGAGATGGGTGGGGTAAATCCTAGCCAAGCTAATATGGTTGAGATGATGCCGGGCCCAGAGGAATTAAAATGGTTCCATAAAGATACTACAGCAGGTAAGTGGTTTAGAAGAATAGTAGGGCCAATTGTTGCTGGAGCGTGGGGAGGTAAGGCACTTGTAGCCAGACCTATAGTAAAGGTATTAGGGGCTAGGGGCAGATTATACCACAATGCTGGTAGGCAAGGGGCACTAGTAGAAGGGCATGTCAACAAAATAGCTGTAGACTCTTTAGGATTAAAAGCAGATTTAGCTAATGAAGAGATGCTTAGGGCAGGTATTACTTCTGGGCAAGAGTTCTTCAGTAAGATAGAATTATTACCTGTTGAGAAGATACTGGACTGGGAAGCAACTATAGAAGCCAGAACTAAATATAGGGACTTAGGGACAGTATTTAGTAAACTACGTAGTGTTACCAGAGAAGGGTATGCTGGTGATAATAGAGTATTGAATAATTCAGAAGCTATGCGCTATCTAACTCAGGTAGATATAGTGATGGAAAGGATAAACCCAGAAGACTGGGGTAAATACTTTAATCTAACTAAAGACCAAGAAGATGCTTTAGGGCATATGAAAGATATATTATGGCAGGTTGATAACCAAGCTAGGGGCCGTGGTGTAGATATTGTAGGTACAATAGCAGATAAGGGTGGAGAATACCTCACTAACTATATGCCTAGATTATATAGACTAGGTGAATTTGGAAGTGCAACAAGAAGCAAAATAAAGGGTGGACAGGAAGGATTGCTGAATGCTTATGCCCAGTTCTTTGAGCCTAGAGTGCAGAAAGATATTGTAGATGTTTTGGCACAGGCTATGGAGCCCGGAGTATCTACTAATATTACTAGGCTAGGAAATTCTGTATTAGAAAGTTTCAGTTCAAGAATGGGCCAATATACTGAGACTATGTGGAAAACAGCTATTGACAAAGAAACTGCACTTATGCTAGAGCAGAGTACTGAGATGGCTCAAGCGCTCGGCCCTACATTTGCTAAACAAATAAAAGAACTAAATGCTTTAGAGAGACTATTAAATGATAGGTCTGCTATAGAAGGTGTCATTGATGCCGGGCGAGTAGAATTACTAGAACTTTCTACCACCAAACTGGGTGGTAGAGAACTTGGATACTATGCTGGACTACTAAAAGAAGAGGGCACTAACTCTCTGCTGAGGGCTAGAAAAATACGTAATAATATCATGGATAATATCCTTGAGAGAAGGGCTGAGATATCAGGTAATTGGAGTACTACTGCCGGTAAAGAGTTGGGGGGAATAGACTGGCTACCTAACTCACTAAATAAATTAGACTTAGCTGACCAAAGAGCTTTACGAGAGCATTTAGAGGTTGTCTCAGGATTACTATCACCTGTTGAGGGCATGGCAAAAGTATTTAGGCGTCCTACACGATACATGAAATACTTTAAGGCTAGCATGGACTTTGGAGCCCCATTAATTCACGGCTTCAACGCACTAATAAGAATGCCCAATATAGGCAGGCTTAGGAAAGGTGATGTTAGTGGCGCACTTGCTTCACAAAAAGCATGGCTGTGGGGTGTTAAGAATATGGCTAAATTCTTCTTTGCACCAGAAACCTATAGTGCTTATATAAATGACCCAGTAAATTATAGAATAATGGCAGAAGCTAAAGACTATGTACGTCTTGGGCATGCTGAGCCCTTAGTCGGTATGGATAACGCTGACCTATTGAATGCAACTAGAGCCCATGTTAAGAATAAAATGGAGCCTATATTCGGTAAGCATGCGGCATTCTTAGGAAGATTTGAAGATTCATTTACCGGGTATTTAGATGTTCTGCGTACTGAGTTGTGGAAGGGTATGAAGCCTAGTGTAGATGATGCACTAATTAAACGAGGTATTACAGACCTAACTGCTGATAATCCCATAGTGAGGCGATACTATACAGACTTAGGCCAAGTTATTAATAAGATGTCTGGTGTCTATGACCCAGAACTATCACTTAGAACACCATTCCAAGGGCTGGTAGAAAATAGCCTGTTATTCTTTGCTCCTATGTACAGAAGAGCAACATACGGTGTTATAGCTGACTTATTTGCAAAAGTGGCTACTGGTGGTAGGTCAGACAAATCTGGGCTCAAATGGAAAAACTCAATGCAACAGTTGAGTGGTCTGGCAGTGGCAGGTTTAATGATGGGTGAGTTGGCTGAGGCTACAGGAAATACTAGGGGTGACTTCCTTGATACTGATGAAGACCTAGCAATGAGGGATGAGAATGGTAACTTTGCACTAGACCTAACAGCTAGGTTTGGGAAGTTCCATACTAATGAAGTACAGCTAGGTATTGGTACTGCATGGTGGACGGCATTTAGAATGTCATCTGAAATAGCTATGCACCTAACTGATAATACTACACTAGCTAAACAGGATGATAACCCATCTTGGAAAGACCATTGGGCATTTAGGATGGTGAGGCAGAGGGGTAGGTCTCAGCTTGCACCACTCAGCGGTATGTTTATGGACGTAATTACTGGGCGGACATTTATTGGTGACCCACTCAGAGATGGTGATGAGAATGACTGGGCGGCTATAGCGGCGAGGGTAGGACAGGCTGGAGTACCTTTCTGGCTTGATGGCGCACTCTCCAATAATGATATTGGGCAGGTAGGTGTATCAATGATTGGTGAGTTCATGGGGCTACAGTCTTATGAAATTAGTAGTTATGATAAGTTATCTAAAGCAAGAAGTTATGCTATAAGAAACTGGAATGGTGAGAAAACAAGAAAGTGGAGACAGGAACAAGAACGTAATGGTAATAAGGTTAGCTGGCTAAATGCGTCTAATATAGTAAAGGCTGAAATTGACTCTGGGAATGTAGCTGTTCAAGGTTTACTGGCTGACCACAGGGAAGAGTATGGTAATAAGGCTTTTGGAGATGCCAGACTTTTCTCAGAATATAATGAGTTAAGAGCCTCCGCAGAACTTATAGCAGTACAGGCAATGGCAGTTGCCTCACAACTATTTGAGACAGGACAAATTAATGCTAGAGAGTTATCTGTACGAATAAATAAGTCTAAGTATTTAAGGCGAGAAACTAACAAGGCACTACTGGAAACTGATAAGTTTGCCTCTATCGCACAATATTTTGTAGACATAAGAAATAACGCAATAGAAAATCCTATATCGGCTGATGATATAGGGGTAGGTTTTGCTGGCGATATAGTATATGACGAATGGGCTTTTACAGTATTTCCTGACGACAATAGATTCTATGACGAATCTACTGGTGAGTATTTGTGGGAGGCTCGTAGATTGGCAGAAGATAAATTCTGGGCAGATGGTAATAATGAGTATTTCAAAAAGTATGTGACAGAGAGAAGGCAAAAATGGTTAGCAGACTTACCTACTATAAAAGCATTTGAAAACGCTAAAGACCAGTTAAGAGACTCAGGGTATTGGGATATAGAAGAAAGGTTATGGGCGAATAACGACAAGATGCGTGATAAGGCTAAACGATTCTTACAAGTAGACGCATTTAAACGAGAACAGTTAAAAGATACAGATAATGACTATAAATGGATTGAAAAACAGATTACTCGTGAAAGAGAACAAATACGTAAAAACGACCAAAATGTAGATAGGATACTGGTGACATGGTATAAGTATAAGCCTATGCACCGTAGCAATTATTATTTAGAAAGAGACTTACAGGAACTGCATAATAGAGGGGCAGTTACTGCTCCCAGTAATGCTTTTTCAGTTAGTCCAACAGGAGCAATATCAGTAGACCATACAGTCCAAGCAGTCCAATAATTGACAGGAGATGTATAATGTGGTATAATTTAAATGGAGTACTAGCGTGGGACATCCAAGGAGGCACTAACCGTGGCTGAGTACGAGGCTAATCAAGATAGCAATAGCACTAACGCAGAAGCGGACATCTATGATGGCGTATCTGATGAGCAAAAAACATGGCAACGACAACTGAACCGGGCCAGAGAGCAAAACAAGGAACTGTTAAAAGGGTATCTGGAGTTAGGCGAAACTAAAGCGACTCTATCACGTGTGGAGGGCGCAGTTGAATCACTCATTGACCACTTTGCGCAAAGTAGTTATGGTGAATCTCCAATCACAGGCGTGAAGGATAGCATGGCTCAGCAGAGGCAGATGGACACTTCAATGCTAATGCACAGAACTCAAATTGCCGATATATTACATGACAATGACAGTAATT
>Ga0080013_1004578_pt1 | contig 13524 bp, 19 predicted proteins | sample ETNvirenome_6_85_FD_69236 | JGI IMG/M metagenome (GOLD analysis project Ga0080013, IMG submission 69236) | Marine viral communities from the Pacific Ocean - ETNP_6_85 (SPADES assembly) (version 2) | ecosystem: Environmental > Aquatic > Marine > Oceanic | place: Pacific Ocean | collected 2013-06-19 | reverse complement strand
TTACCATCTTTATTATAGAAGCTTGTTTCAGTCTTAAAATTCAGTTTAACATCAACTACTTTTCTAATAGTTTTACTAGAGTCAACTTCGTCACCTATTAGCAAAGATTTTTCTATTTCACCCTTGTTTAAGGTTAGAGGATTATACTCCCAAGTATCAATATCTGCAACGGCATTTTCTGCACTTGTAATTTTCTCCAAGTTCTCGGAGTCTGTACAAAAGTGTTTATGAGTTTTACGCTCTGCTTTTTCCACTAACTCAACATTATCAGATTTTACTTTTTCTTCTAATGCCTTAACATCTAGTCCAAGCCTTGCGAGAACTGACTTAGTCTCCATTAATTCCTTGTTAGTCATTTGTACGTTAGGTACTATTGGAGCAACTGGAGAAGTTGAGACTGTATTTTTACTAGTTTGCATTTTTTTTATTCCTTGTTTTATTATTTGTCAATTAGCTTTTAACCTCCTCTCCACCAAGTACCCTAGAGAGTTTTTAGGCTCTAGAAATAATTGGATTTTTGGAGGTCTGTTCATAAATGGAATATACGAAAAATCTAGATAATATCAAAATGAAAAACCAGGCTGACAGCGTGTAAGCGTTTTGAGCGTTATTATATGTAAAAGTGTAAAGCCTTGAACTTACAAATAAAAGTATACATGATGCAAGAACTATTTAAAAAATATAAAAAATATAATTAGAGGTATTATAGCAAAGTCAAGTAGTTTATTATGATGAGCGTTATGAGCGTTTTATATGATATTCCTGGTCGTACTCAAGAGTAATCTACTGCCAAAAATATATACAAGTCAAGTATTATTTTGATCTGTGATAATGAGACTCAATCTCAAGTGAGCTAGTGATAATGAGACTTAATAACAATTAGACTTTTTTCAACCTGATAATGAGATTCAGTATCAATAGCGAGGGGAGGGGTGCCGAGGAAAGAAGAGAAGCACACAAAATAGAGCAATTTTACACAATTTAAGAGTGTATATTTCTTTTTCATAGAATATAGGGTATAAGTATTATATAGGAATAGTGTTATTTGTCCCAAATTAGTACCAAATCAGAGGTTTTTTACTTTCTTCGAGTATATCTACCAACTTACTAGTTTTTATGTGAATTTCGACGTTCTACAAGCTCCCATCTTTCATGCAGCTCACACCAATTATTCTGATCGACAATAATATTATTATAAATATGTTGTTTTCCACTAATATCTTTAAAAGTAACTGGATGCTGACTACACCCATTTAAAAAGAACCACATAAAGAAAATCTTTTTCATTTTACGTTTTCTTCAACCTTTCTTTCTTTTCAAGTTTTGGAACTGGTGTTCTTGTTTCTGTCCAATTCCCAAATATTTTTGTATAATTTTTCTCGTAACGAGTTCTATTCTCTACTCTACTTTTATCTCCTTTAACACTCATTACTAAAAATCCTTTCTTTTTGGATATTATATTTATAATATCTTTTTTCTTTAGTAGTATATATAATATATATTATATATATATAATATTCTCTTAGAGTAACTATATACAATATAAGGACTATATACATAATTGTCAAGCAAAATAATAGTTCTTGCAAAAATAGTATATACCACTTATATTGAGTGTATGCGAAATTACAAAAAACAAGATGCACTTAACTACTGCTGCAACTGGGATGCTGGTAAATGCCTGGGTTGTGATATGCGTAGTGATACTGGTATCTTAATTATGTATGTTGATTCTAAGAAAGCTGGAAAGGAATGTACTATTGATAAAGAATGTAATTATTTTAACAGAGTTGTCGTACCAGGAATAATCAAAGAATGAAAAAGATAAGTCCAAAGAAAATAAAGTTTTTAGAAAAGATTATAAATGATGTAATTAAAAAGCCTAGTCCTTCTAGAGCATCAGCTACGTATCATACGTCGCCTGCCTGGGGCTGGGGGAGGGAGTCAAATGAGAGAAAAAGAAGTAATAAAAGTGATAGAGAAGACATATCCAGAAATGATGAAGAGGTTCAATCAGATAACGAATGAACAATATCAACTATTCTGTAGAAAGCAGTATGACTATGGCAGCGGTAATATAACACTTGGTGGCGATCTAGATAAAGAAGATGATAGAATGATGTCATTGATTGCTTTAGTAATTAGAATGAATGATAAAGTAAGTCGTTTAAAAAACATTATTATTAAACATAGAGGGAAAAATGCTGTTGCTGATGAAACATATCTAGATGCGTTTAAAGATTTATCTATTTATGGTGTGATAGCTCAACTAGTATCTGAAAAAGTCTGGGGTAAATAATGAGATTGTTTAAATTAATAGAATCTTATATTTTAAAGTTTGCTTTTTTCTTAGTTAAACTGGGAGATAAACGATGAAGTGGTCAACACAAGAGATTGATATACTTAGGCAGTATGAGAATACAAATAAGAAAGCGTCTGATATTTATGAGCAGTTATCTGTAAATGGATATAGTCGTACCTTGAAGGCAGTTCGTAGGAAAATCGAGTCAATGCGTTTAGGTAAACCTTATAAAAACCTCGATATCTGTAATCTACCAAAGATACTGATGTTGGATATTGAGACTACCCCTATACCTGTATGGTCTTGGAGCTTGGGAAACCAGTATATACAGACACATAATATGATGAAGGATATTAATGGTAATGTTATAGATTGGTATGTTCTTAGTTGGTCTGCTAAATGGCTTTATGATGATGAAGTATTGAGTGATGTGTTAACTTCAAAAGAAGCTATTGATAGAAATGACGAAAGGATATTGCAATCAGCATGGAGATTACTTGATGAAGCTGATATTATTATTGCTCACAATGGAGACAAGTTTGATCTGAGAAAGTTAAAAGCAAGATTTCTTGCAAATAACATTATGCCTCCTATGCCTTATAAGACTGTGGATACTTTAAAGGTAGCAAGAAAAGAATTTGCCTTATCCTCTAATAAACAAGATTATATAACTAAGTTACTTGGTGTTCAAAAAAAGCTAGATACAGATTTTCAATTATGGATTGATTGTATGAATGGAGATACAGAAGCTTTAAAAAGAATGGAGAGATATAATAAACATGATGTTATTGGTTTAGAGCAAATGTATTTAAAACTTAGACCTTACATAACTAGTCATCCTAATATTGCAATCATGATGGAAGAGAATGTATGTTCTTCTTGTGGAAGTGATTCGCTAACTAATGTTGGTAAATATTATTATACTGGTTCAAGTAAATATGAGCTTTACTATTGTGGTGGATGTATGTCTCCACATATTCGTGGTAAAAGTAATATGTCTGAAAAGAATATTCTTATACGACCAACAGCTAAGTAATCTTGACTTTATGTGTAAAACAGCTTATATTGAATAATAGATGATTACTAGAAAAATAAAAAAGGTAAATCATCCGATTTATGAAAATGTTAAAGAATTCCAGAGGTATAATCCTAGTAGTGATGTTATCAGCAATTGGAGGAAAGGCACCGAGGGTAGCTGGGTAGTTTCAGACGATGGACAAGTTTGTCAGGTATTGAAACGTGGGGAGTTGCGTGCATCCGCTTCTAACAAAGTAGTTAGAAATTATATTAGGATACCTCTGGGAACTTTTGTTTGTGATGAGAAAGTTAAGATAGAAGGAGAGCCTAGAAAGAATCTTTACTCATTTGGCTTGGCTAATAAAAGTGCTTATAGGCACAAGATTGAGAAAAAAGAAACCACACAAAGAGAGTTTTTGTTTGCTCAGTTTGTGGCTAAGGGCGAAAACATAGTAGATGCTTTTTTAAAAGCTTATCCTACAGATAATCGTCGTTATGCAGAAGGTCAAGCTAAAATTTTATTAAAAGCAAAGAGGATACAGAAATTGATTAGAGATGAAATAGATAAAGTTCTTGTAGATGCTGATATTACACCTTTATATCTTTTAGAACAGATGAGAGGTATTGTGGATAGTGGCGATTCTCAAGATAGAGACAAGATTCAAGCAATAAAAACCTTAATGCAGATTAGCGGAATGATGGATACTGAAAAGAGAACTGAGTCTGTTGCTGTATTCCAAGGGTTTACAAAGGAGCAATTAGATGCGATCGGGTCAGGCAAAGTCAAACAGCTTGCAGCGGCTGAAAAAGAAGTTGAACTCTAAACATTGCGACCTTTGTGGGTCAAAATTATTTCCATCAGCTTTTATAATACAAAATTTAGATAGTGATAGCATATATGTTGAATGTGTAAGTTGCTTTACTATCTATGATGAAAAGTTAGAGATAGATAGTGTCGGTTTACCAGAAATACATGGAGTGAGTTAATGAAAAAAGTTAGTTTTGAGTTCGAATTAGAAGTGCATGATAAATTAAGAGATGAAGATTTAAAAAAATGTATATCAGATTATTTAATAAATGAAGAGTCTTTTGGTGTACTTGTAATGAAAGTTATTGGAGAGCCAGGAAGCCCTCAGCATTTTGATATAAACTTTAGAAATTTTGATTTAAAATCAAAAGAAAAACCTAAGGCAAAACCTAAGGCTAAAGCTAAAGTTAAAGTAAAAAAATGAAGTTAGCTGTATACGGAACATTAAGAAGCGGTAATAAGAATACAGGTATACTAGAAAATTCTTCACTTGTATATCCAGGTCATCATACTTTTCCAGCTGTCATACAAAACAAAAATGGCTCTGGAACTGTAGTGGAAGTCCATGATGTAACTAAAGAAGATTTAGCTAGATATGATATGTATGAAGGAATTGATTCTGGATTATATAGAAGAGTTAAAGCAGATATTAAAATGGATAGTGGAGATACAGAAAATGTTTGGGTGTATGTAGCTGGCGATGAGTTAATGCAAAGAAGTAATTCTTTTAAAGTTATTAAAAGCGGAGATTGGTACAATAGAAAAGTTTAATATAATACCTAATGACCTAAGTGAAAAAGAACGTGTTCTCAATATGGTGTCTAAAGATTTAGTCGCTTTTGGACAACTGTTCTTACCTGAGGACTTTATGAAAAGCTCTCCAGCTCCATTTCATTATGAAGTTGGTAATAAATTACTAGACAGAACTTTAAGAAAATTATGTGTTGTTCTTCCTAGAGGTCACTCTAAATCTACGATGGCTAAAGCAGCTTTACTTCATAGAATATACTTTAATCCTCAGGGAAAAAAAGAATTTGCAGCTTGGGTATCGGAAGAACAAGGTCAGGCAGTCGATCATTTAAAGTATATAAAAAATCATATTGAATATAACAATGCATTGCATTATTATTTTGGAGATATGGTTGGAAGTAAATGGACTGAGAAAGAAATAACTACTAGTAGAGGAGATAGGTTAATTGCAAAAGGGACAAGTCAAAGACTTAGAGGTAGGTCTGAATTAGGTACAAGATATACAAATATTATACTTGATGACTTTGAATCTGAATTAAATACTAAAACTCCAGACAGAAGAAGAGAAATTAAAGAGTGGTTGATGTCTACAGTTTATCCATCATTAGAAGAGTCAAAAGGAAACGAAGGCTCTATCTGGTTAATTGGTACTATTGTACATTATGATTCTGCATTGCAAGCCATATACGATGGTTATTTAGAAGCTAAAGATAAAGATGAAGAGTATACTTGGGATGTTATTTTTCATAGAGTGTTAGAGGATGGTAAGCCTCTTTGGGAATCTTATTTTAATAAGAAAAAAATAAATCAAATAAGAAAAGATTATGAAAATGTAGGACAGCTACATAAGTTTGCTCAAGAGTATATGAATGATGCTAGAGACTTAGCAACTGCTAAATTTAAAATAGATAAATTACAACATCATGATTATGAATTTGTATCTAGTGATAAACAAGCTTATATAAGAGATAGTGAAAAGGTTATACCAGTTAATGTTTATATTGGAGTTGACTTAGCTTATGAGTCTAATGCACATAATGACTTTCAAGTAATAATGGTAACTGCTGTGGATAGTGAAAAGAATTTTTATATATTAGATTATTATCACGAGCATCTTCCTTTGTATGAAATGCCTAAAAAAATATTTGAATATGCTAAAATGTATTCTCCAGTTAGGAGAGTTAATGTAGAGCACGTTGGTGCTCAAGGTATCATAAAAGATTCCGTTAATAAAATGGGTGGGTTTGATAGAAAGATGGCACCAGGTATTGCAAGAGGAGTTAGACCTCCTAGTGGAATAAAAAAAGAAGATAGGTTAGAATCTGGTATTTGCCCTATTGTTAATAGAGGAAAGTTATTTCATAGAAAAATACACCAAGAAATTGTTGATGAAATGTTTCATTTTCCAAAAGGAAAAAATGATGACTTGCTAGATGGTCTTTGGTATTCAATAATTAATGCTAGATCACCTATTAGTAAAAGCTTTGGTGCTGATAAATTTGACGTTGAAAAGTCAGATAGGAGTAAAAAATCAAAAAAATCTATTGTTAGAAGCTGGATTACTGGACAAAGAACTTAAAAGTACTTGACAAATAGCACACTTTGTGTTATATTATATATATAGATACCAAGGAGTCGCAATATTAACTACGTAGAAACTTTTGCCGAGCATGAAGATGCTCAGGCTAACAGAGACTTATGGAGAAGGTGGAGAGATGCTAGGTCTAACTGGGAAGTAGAATCTAGAGATGCTATAGATTTTGTTCTAGGCAATCACTATTCTACTGAAGAATCAGAAATGCTTCAGTCAGTTGGGCAAGGTGATTTTATTATAGACAGAGTTTATGCTGCTGTAGATAAACTTAAGTCTTTATTAACTTCTAGGAATCCAAAATTCTCTGCTGTTGCAAGAGAAGATTCCGATTATAAACTAGCAAATGTATGGCGTACCATATTAGAGTACGTTTGGGATATATCCGATTGTAACACACATTTTAAACAAGTAGTACATGATTACTCTGTTGCAGGCATAGGTTATTTTTATGTCTATGTTGACCCAGAATCAGACTATGGAAGAGGCGATGTTAAAATTACAGGCATTAATCCTTTTCGTGTTTATGTAGACCCAGCCTCAAGAGATAGATATAGTGCAGATGCTTCTTCTATTATACTTTCTACTATTCTCACCAAAGAGCAACTCCTTGGATTATACCCACAACTTGAAGAAATAGTAGATAATATAGATAGTTCAACAGATGAAGAAGATTACCCATCCTCAAAAAAGAAAAATTCCTCTTCTTCTTTTACGCCTGACGTGGTTAAAGATTATGATCGCGGTGGCTACGAGAAATTCAGAATCCTGGAGAGGTTTGAAAAAATTAAAGTTCCTTATTATAGATTATTTAACAAGGAAACTCAAGAAGAAAAAATAGTAGATTTAGAATCATTTCAAAAAATTCTATCTGAAAACTCTCATTTGATAGAATCGGGACTGGTAGAAGCAGTAGAAGTTCTACAGACACGTATACGACACGTCGCTACTGTAGGGCAAATTTTACTATACGAGCAAGTTCTCAACACTGATATATATCCTATTGTACCAGTCCCAAATATTTGGACTAACACTCCATATCCTAAATCAGATGTTACTAAAGTAAAAGATTCACAAAGATTAATTAATAAATTATTTTCACTTACATTAAGCCATGCTCAAGCTTCAGCTGGTTTAAAGTTGTTAGTTCCAGAAGGTAGTGTAGATGATATAGGTCAGTTAGAAAGAGACTGGGCTAATCCAAATGCGGTTATTGAATATAATCCAGAGTTTGGTGAACCACACTATCCAGCACCTCAACCATTAGCTTCAGAGTTTTATGGTTTGATTGCTAGAGTGGAACATTATATAGATTTAAATTTTGGCATATCAGAATTAATGCAAGGATTTAGACAAGGAACTCCAGATACGGCTAGAGGCACATATATGCTTCAAGAAATGGGAGAGACTAGAGGGCGTTCCAAACTTAAAGATATAGAGGGAAGCCTAGATGTTCTTGGAAAAGTAGTATATAACTTTTGCAAAGGACACTACGGATTTAAAAAGACTTTTAGAGTCGTGCAACCAAACAATGACTTAACAGAATTTACCGTTAACAATAGAATGTATGACGATAAATCTAAAGAGTTAATGTCTATTGAGAATGATATTTCTCTTGGTCAGCATGATATTCGGATAGTATCAGGTTCAACGCTACCATCTAATAAGATGGCTGAGTACAATATGTATTTAGATGCTTACAAGTTGGGCTTGGTAGATGATGTCGAGGTTTTAAAGAAAACAGAAATCTACGACAAAGAAGGTGTCTTGCAACGGAAAGGTGCTATGAGTCAGATGCAAGGTTACATACAGCAACTTGAAGAACAGGTTAAGAAACTAAGTGGTGATTTGCAAACGTCAGAACGTGAAGCAGTAAATGCTAGAAAGCAAACTATCACTCAGAAATTTAAGACTGGATTAGATTCCGTTCTTAATGATATAAAAGATAAAGAAAGAAAAAATCTGAACAAGTTAGAAAATGTAATTGATAAAGCTGATTTGCAGGCTAAGTATGGTCAAAAGCAAGGACAAGGCATACAGGGTGCCGAAGAAGGCGTTTAAGGTTAACAATCAGAGTCAAGCTTTACCTAAGGGATATCTATTGGTATCGCCCATTTTAGGAGTAAAGAGATTCAGAAAGGAAGAATGGAAGACCAGAAAACAGAACAAGTAGGAAGAACTTATGAGGATAAGTTGGTTGATGAACGTCAAGGTATTGATATATCAATGCCAGACGTTGAAGTAGTTAGTAAAGAAGTCTCAGTCGATGAAAATACGGAGGCTAATAGCGAGGAATTTATAAGAAAACCTAGTGTTATTAGCGATGAGGGTAATGAAGAGCAAGTAGATTATGGTACTGATTGGGAAAATGAAACTAAAAAATTTCAATCTATGTACGATAAGCAAAAAGCTGATTATGATTCTTTACAATCTCAAGTTCAACAAATGGAACCTCTAAAACAATTGCAAAATGTTTTAGAATCTAGACCTGATGTAGTTGAAGCTATACAGGAAAGATTACAAGGAAAACCTACTACTAGCAATGAGGCTGCTCAATCTGATAATCAAGTTGATGAATCCTCATTTGACCCGTGGGAAGCCTATTACAAACCCGACTCTCCTTCGTATAAATTACGAGTAGGGAAGGAAAAGGCTTTGGTTAACGAAGCAGTCTCTGAACAGATGGCTGGTATCCAAAGTCAGGTTGCTATGCAAAATTTAAAAGGCGAGTTAAAGTCTAAGTATGGTATGGCAGATGATAGTGAAATCGAAGAATTTATTAACTTTGCAATGACTCCAAGAGATCAATTGCCAGTTGATTTATTAATTGATGTTTACAGACAGCATTACAACAAAGGTGTTAATGCTCCTTCATCTGAAAATATACAAGCTGTGGCAAATACTCAAGCTATGCCAAAGTCAGCTGGTGTTTTACAAGGCGGTGAGCCTAATGTAAAAAGCGAAGTTGATGTTTCTTGGGATAGAATTTTAAAGGCTGGCAACGCAGGAAGATTACTTTAAAATAAAAATAAATAACGGAGGTTATTAAAAATGGCTATTACACAGGGAACTAAACTCTCTAGTAATATTACGGCTGCTGCAACTAGCGCAGGTGTAGGTCAAGCTCCTGATAGAAGACGGTTATACGATTTTAGTGATCGAGTTGCTGAATTGGCTCCCGAAGAATCACCATTCTTCGTATACTTGTCTCAGGTTGCAAAAAACCCTACAGATGATTCTGTCTTTCGTTTCTTAGAAAATCGTTCTAAGATTGACTGGACTAGTCGTAATTTTAAACTTGCTGCTGCTGTTAATGGTGGTAGCGCGGTTTCAGCTGGAACTAACTACGCTTTTGTAGTTGATGCTGATAGCGCATCTGTTGATTGGCTAATTAAAGGAATGGTATTCGCAGTGAATACTACTACTGGTGCAGAAACTTCTGGTTACGCTCAGACTTTAGTTAGAATTGAAAGTGGCGTAGATACTAGTGGAAGCACTAGTACTTTTACTGGTAAAGTTATTGACGTTTCTAATTCAAACGTTTCTGGCTATAATGTACTTGCAGATGATGATAACTGTCAAGTAGTTGGTACAGCATTTGCTGAAGGTTCTGCCTCTCCAGATGTTTGGTCAGGTGAGATTGAGGATGACTATGGTTATACTCAAATCTTTAAAACTGCTTGTGAACTTTCTAATACAGCAATTGCAACTCGCTATCGTGGATATGCAAACGAATTTGAACGCATTTGGGCGACTAAACTTCGTGAGCATAAAGTTGATATTGAGCGTGCAATGTTGTTTGGACAAAAAGCAAGAACTGGTGGAGTTCAATACACAGAAGGTATTGTTGGACATATTGTAAAAAATGCTAATCCAACTACTGATGATAGTGCTTTTTCATATTCAAGTGGAGCACCTTACTATCGTAGTGTTGCTCAATCTGAATTAACTTATGATCGCTTACTTGGTGACTTAGAGGTTATCTTTGACCCAGCTCGTGGCGGTTCAGCTGACAGATTAGTACTTGCTTCTCTTCCAGTAATTACATTCTTTAACAAATTAGGTGACGGTGCATTTATGGATGCTTCTATTGGAAGTGCTGCTAATATGCCTTATAGAATGGAAATGGAAACACGAGAAGGTGCTTTCGGTCATAAAGTTATGACAATTGACACTGTTCATGGAACAATGCACTTAGTAAAAGAACCATTATTCAGAGGTCAAGCTTCTGGATTCATGCTTATGGCTGATATGACTAAATGTCAATATCGTCCACTAGTTGGAAATGGTTTAAATCGTGACACTCATATTATTACTAACGTACAAAACTCTGATGAGGATTTACGTAAAGATATGATTGTTACTGAAGCTGGTCTTGAAATAACACTTCCAGAGTGCCATGCACTTTACGAAGTAGAATCTGCTTAGGAGGTTAATAATGTATAATGCATATTTAAAATCAAGTAGCGGTCAATCAAACCACAAAAAAAAGCTAGAAAATATTACCGTAGCTAGAACATTAACAAATGACGACAGTGGAAAAGTATTTATGCTTGATTCTGCTGCTGGTGCATATTCTATTACGCTTCCAACTTCTTTAGAAGATGGTGTGTATTGGAAATTTGTTGTTAGTGAAGAAACACCAACTGGTGCTATTACAATAGCGGCTGGTAGTGCTATCGTGAGTTTGGTAATGAAAGATGCTGGAGGCGATGCTTCTAACTCAACCGCAGGTACTCAAGTTTCTAATATTGTTATTGGAACTAGTGCGCAAAAGGGTGATTATATCAATATAATGGCTGCTGGTGGCGAATGGGTTGCAGAGTGTTTATCTAGTATTAACAACGCTGTTACTACATCATAATCCGAATAAATAAGGATTAACAGATTTGGATTCTGTGGGGCTATTCAAAAAAGTTTAGCCCCGAATATCCTTAAAAAATTTAGAAAATTTAAAAAGAAAGTTTTAAAATGAAAAGTAAATATTTAAACGATCAAAAATCAAACTTTGGAAATGAACATTCATTGTTTGCAGTTGAAGACATTACAGCAGCTATTACTTTGACAGCAGAAGATAGTGGTAAATTTTATACCTTAGATTCTTCTGGAGGAGCTTATGTAATTACTCTTCCAAGTCCAACAACTGGTGTAAGATATGACTTTGCTGTAAAAGAAAACACTCCTACTGGAGCAATTACTATTACTGCTACTGGTGCGATAATCTTTGGTAGAGTATTAGAAGGCGAAGTTGATACATCTAATGATGCTCCTGGTTCTAGTGGTGCGACTGGTCAAACTAGTTTTATTATAGGAACTTCTGCTATAAAAGGCGATTCCTTTAGATTAGTTTGTGACGGTACCAATTGGTACGCTCAAGGTGTTGCTGCTTTAGACGGTAGCGTTACTGTAGCTTAATAGGAGTTAATTATGGCTGTTTATGATAATGTAAAAGTAAAAGTTTTTATTCACGATGCTACTCCAAATATAGAAACTGCTGCGGTTGGTACAATGGCAAGAGATATTAAAGATCATATAGATACTTTAGACTCGACCAATAATGCAGTTTTATCAATTACTCATACAGCCCTTAGAGGTGATAGAGTTTTGACTGTAGTTATTGGTGGTGCTTAATGCCTAAATGTCAGCATTGTAAAAAACCAAATAAAGAAAATTGGTTTTATTGCAGAGAATGTGGCAAAAGGGCATCTCCGCCAAAGTTTACAACAAACTCTTGGATGACAAGTGAAGTAGCAAAAAGAACCGATATTGAATTTGGAGCTACAGATATGGCAAGTAGTGTTAAGAGGTTTAGTAATGGGTAAATTCGGTAAGGGATTAAAAACTGTTTCCAGTCGTTCAATCACTGGAGGAAAAGGAAATTCAAATGATGTACAAAAATCCAAAGAAAAAGAAAAAGAAAAAAGTTACAAAGAAAAAAAGTAAGAAGAAGTAATTAAATGGCAAATTTTGACGCACAAGTAATAGAGTTAGTTGGTGTTACATATAGTACCGACCAAGATGCATTAAATCAATTTATAACTGAAGGAGCTAATGAAGTTATAAATGCTATGCCTCGTTCTATAATGGAAAGAGTAGCTAAAGAAACTGCTTTTACAGACAGTACTTCTTCGGAAGGTCATAAAATATTACACGTACTTAAGAACGATGGTACAATAGATCAGCCCTGTAGGTTGGTTTTGGCTAATAAAAGAGGTAGGATTCAAGATTCTTCTGATATGGAATATGCCACAAGTTCAGACCCTGCGTATTACGTTCAAGGCGCAATGATAACATTGTTTCCAACAGGAGCTGGAAAGCTTGTATCTATGCCTACTTATAGTTCACATTCTCCTATAGATGCTAGTGATAGTGGTACTATAGCAAATTTTCCAAATGAGTATGAATACTTAGTTGTATTATATGCAGCAATTAAATCTCTTCAACAAGTTTTAAATAGTATTGTATTAGCTGATGCTAGTATAGCTTATGTAAATGCTTCTGTTGGAGATGGAATAACTGCTGCTGTAGATTCTATTACAGTTGCGCCTACGGATGCAGCTGGTGTAACTGACTCTGATGCTCCTTCGGATGCAGCAGGAACTGGTTCAACAGCTTCAACAGCTTCTGCTTACACAAAGCCATTAGTTTATGATTCAGCAGGGACAAGCGGAAGTCTTACTGGTTTGCTTGCAGCAGGCGCAGCAGGAACTGAGTCTGATCAGCTTGATTTCGATAAATGGTGGGAGATACTTGGAGATTACATTGAAGACTCAGAAGATTCTGAGTTAGCTCAACTTCAAATATCTAAAATATCTTCATATATAAACGCTTTTCAAGCAGAAGTTCAAAGTGCTCAATCAGCTATGCAAGCAACTATTGAAGACGCAAGGCAATCTACACAAGCATCTATTGCAACAGCTGGTGACGCAACAAGAGCATCGATTGCAAATGCACAAAATGATGTATCAACTAATAACGCATCAATAGCAAGTAGAACTCAAGCTTCTATTGCAAATGCCTCTAATGATGTTAACGCTTCTATTCAAAAAATGCAGT
>Ga0080013_1004576_pt1 | contig 13535 bp, 13 predicted proteins | sample ETNvirenome_6_85_FD_69236 | JGI IMG/M metagenome (GOLD analysis project Ga0080013, IMG submission 69236) | Marine viral communities from the Pacific Ocean - ETNP_6_85 (SPADES assembly) (version 2) | ecosystem: Environmental > Aquatic > Marine > Oceanic | place: Pacific Ocean | collected 2013-06-19 | reverse complement strand
AAGCTGGCTTCGTTGCTGGTCAACCCGTTATGCCAACCGGCTTCCTCTTTGAAGGTGTCCGTTGGTTTGAGTCCACCAACCTTCCCGAACAATCAGAAAACCTGATTATCACTGACGAAGCTGCTGGTGCTGCTGACTATGATGCAGCTCAGTTGATCTTCTTCGGTCCTCAGGCCCTCGGCGTAGGCATTGGCGGTAACAACGCTCAGATCCTCCTTAACAACAATGATGACTTCTCACGTTTCATCATCATGATTTGGAGTCTGTTTGCCGGTTTTGAAGTACTTAATAAGGACTTCATCACGGTTGGTTACTCTTACGTTTATTGATAGGAGATTAACTAACTATGGCTTATGCATATGATCCCGCAACTCGGGAACCTTGGAACAACGTTATCTATCCTGGTAACTATGTAGCTCGTCTGAATGCTTATCGCAATCAGGGTGTAACTGCATTCCCCGGTGTGAACTGCTTCCGCCTCGTCGGAGTATTCAACCCCCAGGACAGTGACTTCACTATTGATGCCACGACTGGCGTCAAGACCCTCGCAGCTGGCAACTATACCTGCGAGATCCTGTCACCTGACCTTCGTCAAGATGACAAGCCCCGTCTGGACCGCGCCTTCGTGATCCCTAAGGGTGCAAGTGTTTATCGCACTGCTATTCAGTCCGATAACCTGACCCCCGCTGCTAACGGCGATACGATTGTGACTAACCCAACTTCTGTTGGTGGTAAGTCTGCAACCTTGACCGCTGCTGATTCAGTGTTCCCCGCAAGTGGTGACTGGACTGCATTCGGTGGCTTTGGTTCAATCACACCTCTCGTATCTGCAGCAACTGTTGGAGTTACGACTGATGCTGACTTCACAGTGACAGCTAATGGCGACAACGTAGCCATTATTGTCGAGGTCTGCTTCTTCCTCGATGACGAAGCACCTGACACGGATGAAATCAATCTTCCGTACAAGACTGAGACAGGTCAGTCCACTAACTGATTACTCAGTTATATACACAAAAGCGTCCTTCACCGGGCGCTTTTTTTGTGTCTATAATGATAACAGTGAACCATATTCCACATGGCAAAAGAAGTAACTGCAGCAACAACTAAATTATTCCAAGATGAAAAGACCGGTAAACTCGTTGAATTTCTTGGTAAATTCGACAAGGAATTTGCAAAGGTGCGTGATTCCGGTGGCAACATTCTATATGTATTGCTTGAACAGCTTATCCCATACCACCCAGAGAAAGGGCGGATGGCAAAGGTAGCAGCACCACAGGTTGCACCTGAACCAGAAGAGCAAGCACCAGATAGCGTTGTCCCCCTTGAAGATATCCGGTTGAATATGAACACCGCAACTGCGGAAGTAATTCAAAAGCGTCTCCCAGGCGTGGGTTATGCAACTGCTAAGAAGATTGTTGAACTGCGTATGTCCCTATCAGGTGAACGTTTCAATAACCTCAAACAACTAGAGAATATCCCCCGCGTTAATTGGGAACAACTTGTTACAGAAGACCTTATATTTATCGGTTAAAATAAAAGGATAGTGCAAATAGCCCGTTAATGACATGAGCTTATCGAGTAAAATGTCAGACATCAAGAACACCTCTTATGCTAATAAGAAGGAGAGTTCTGGATCTTATCGCAAGAGCCATTCCGCTAATGTGGCAGCTCAGGATAAGTCGCGTGCCGACGCTAAAGCAGCTAAGCAGAAAGCCGCTGCTGACAAAAAAGCCGCTGCTAAAAAAGCAGCCGCTGACAAGTCAGGTAAGACAGGAGGCACTAACGGGAAGCAAACTCCTAAGTCCTCGTCTAATAAAAAAACCACTAAACCCAAAACGGGGAGTAAAAAAATGGCCGTAAAGACCAAGACCAACAAAAAAGGTGAGGAAGTAAAAGTCCGCACTAAGAAAAATGGTGTCAAAGTTAGAACCAAGACAACTGCTGATGGCACTAAAGTTAAGACCAGGATTGGTAAAGGCGGTGTCAGAAAACGTACTGCTAAGAAAGCAGATGGCACTGTCATCAAAAAAACTGTTAGCACTAACAAAAAAGGTGCAAAAACAGTAAGCCGTAAACGTACTTCTGCAGATGGGAAGTCTAGGTCAGTCACCCAAAAGACAGGTGCAGGTGGTAGGGTAAAATCAAAATCAGTTACCAACAATGCTGGTGTAACTAAAACTAAAGGTAAGGCAAAAATTAAAACTATTAATCAGAAGAAGAAGCGTTCAGCAGAGGGTACACCCGAAGCTAAGAATAAGAAGCAACGGAAACTTGATCTAGCGAATAAGAAGTCTGCAAAAGCTAAGAAGCAGACAGCACGTATTAAGCGTATGGAATCTAAAGGTAAGGATGCATCAGCAGTGAGAGCAAGACGTAAGACCACTAGGGCAGGTGCTAGGAAAGCTAGTAATGCTGCAACACGTATCAATAGGAAGCAGGCGGCTAGGCGTAAAGCTAAGAAAGCTGCAGCGTGATATAGGAGATAACTAATGGCTTCCATTGAAGAACTACTACTAGCGCAAGCTGTTCAGGACAATCAAACAAGTCCTGAAGAGCAAGCTTTGATGGCAGCCGCTGGTGCTGGGACTGGATTACTTATGGGTGCTCCAGTCCATGCAGTCGGTAAAACTCTTGAGAACAGGAGAATTAACAAGCAACGTGGCATAGGTCCAATCACTCGTGGACAAATGCACGCTGATCAGTTAAGACGTGTTCGTCCTGGTGCGCGTATGGCAGGTACAGTTGGACTTGGTTTGTTGGCAGGTCAATTCGGACCAGCATTAAAAGCTGAAGCAATGACATCAGAAGCTGCACAAATCCTTGGCAAGTTGCAGTCAGGACAGATGCCTACTGAGCGGGAACAGCAGATGATTGCTGAAATTTTGACGCAACAATACGACAACCAAGTAGGGTACGGAGCAGCCTGATGCAGTTAGATGATTATTTTAAGTCTAAGATTAGGTTTCACCTAGGCGTCAATGCTGGTGCTCAAATCCCTGCTGGTGATAGAGCACGACTAGAAGAAGCTATGTCACTAGTACCAGATGAGTACTGGTTGACTGAAATTGTTTATCAAGTAAAGCGTTGCGACATTGCTTGGAAAGCAAGTGCATTCTTTCCTGATGACTATAACGATACAGATGGCACAGGCAATGTAAACTTTTCACGCTTTGAACAGATTTCAGGTGACGTTCAACGTGCAATTGCAACTACTGAACCACTGAAGGCCGATGCTGACTTCCGTGAAATCTACCTAAGGGAATGCGACAGATTGGCAGAAACATTATATGTTGCTAATTACAGGAGACCAGAGACACGTCGATATGCATTCGACCGTTCTGGTTCAGAATTTATTATGGCAGTCCCAGGCCCTGCAGATACAGCAGTTGGTTCAAGGATGATGCTACGAACCATGTGGCGCTAGGTTAGAATATATCTAAGAGTATCAACAGAACTTACTATGACATTTGGCGTCGGTGGGTGGGAGCCCATCAAAATGCGAAGCGGTAATCGTGACGAACTATTAGCCGCTAAAGCACAGGGTGAGAACAACCCTTCAGTGTTTGGCCTAGGTCAAAAGGAAGGTGAAATGCAAGTCATCGACCAAGGTGCTAGTGATGTTTCTAAGGCTTCTGTCTTTGGTAACAAGTATGGCAATTCTAATGTCATGACTGGTGAGCTGCTTGGTGGACTTGAAAATCCAAGCAATAACTTTAGTCAACCTGGCGATGCTTGGAACGGTGAAAGTACCGACCAACCATTTGCAACTACTGGCAACTTGGCATTAGGGAAAGACATGGGTTTAGCCCCACAGACTTCTCCCGATAGCATGACTGAAGCCCCTGCTGATAAAGGGCTAGAGGCTGGTGGCAGTGGGTTAGATACTGACAATCTAGAGCAAAGGTTACAGGCATTTGCTCACTACGGTCGTGGTGCCAATATGAATGACACTAATCAAATTTACCCTACACAGTATAAGGTTTAATCATGGCTAGGAAAAAGAAAGCTGAAAACAATGGTTTCAATGCCCCTGCTGATCCTAATAGGGAGAAGCAGATTAATCAGTATGCAGTTCTGCCTGGTGGCCCAGGAACCATGGACCCTGCCAATGTAGGCAGTCAAATGAACAACGGTAATCCTGGTCCTAACCTGACACCTTATGGGATGCCTGGCATGACAAATGCTAATGCTCCTGTAATGATTGCACCTCCTGGCAGCGGCCCTATGGGTCAGCTACCGCAGTCCAATCCTCCAGGCATAAAGAACAATTCAATGCCTTATAACATGCAGCCGCAGCCTCCTGGTGATATGCAACCATTCATGCTAGGTCAAGAACTTGGCATGGCTGCACAACAGAAAGGGTTAGTTCCAAGCATGATGGGTCCAACAGGCGTGCCTACTCCGATGCCTGGTGCAATGGCTCCACAAATGCCCCAGCAAGGAATGGCAATGATGCCTGGTCCTACGATACCTCCTGAGCAAATGGCTGCTGGTGGTATGAATACTAAAACAGGCAAACGTTCAAAGAAAGCATAAGGTAAAAACTAATGGCATCAACCTCCACGAATAAGCAACCACTGCTAGTAGACCGTCCACTACATAAGGTTTACAACATCAGTAAGGCAATCACGGGTAGCGCAATACCTGGTGAAGCGAATGCAACGATTGACATCACTGGTACTAACACTGCAATTCCTGTTGTGAATTGTATTGGTACTGACGGTGCAATTGTTGAAGATTTTTACGGTATTTCACGTAGTACCACATCGTATCAAGTGAACCTCTACTTCAGTTTCCAGTCTGACTTCTTGCGGACTGATGCTGTATTCATCGGTAATCTCGCAACTGGTACTACTGGTCAAGGTGAAATCGTGCACTGGACACATGCTCCTTGCACACTGGCACCAGTCCCACAGTTCCAAGCACAGACACAAGCTACTGCTGGTGGGGACACACAGTGGGTAGGTGACGAGAACCAATTCCAAGCACTATATGTTCCTGCTGGAACCTGCCTATGGGCAGCTATTCAAATCAGTGCTGAAGTAACTGACGGTCCTATCGTAGGATTTTCTGGCGGCTTCTATTGATGCCTAGGAAACAGAATGGCTTTGGTAACTTCAAGGTTGGTTCTGTTCGCCGTCCTAGCAATGATTTTCGTGTGGGTAAGATACAGAAAGCTGGCTCTTACCCCAGCAATAATACCTTTGGCTCAGTAGTCAAACGCAGTGTCATCGAACAATATGACATGAATAGCGACTGGGTGCGCTGGCGGAAGGGCATGGAATATTACTACCAAGGTGCTTGGTTACGGATGTATTTAACGGATGAGCGTGGTGCACCAGTGCTTGATGGGAACGGTGAAAAGATACCAACGTTCCTAGATACAATCCTGTATCAGGGTTCAACAAATGCTGACGGTACTGTCAGCTATGAAATCCCAGTGGAATTCACTGGCTACAGATTTGCAACAAATGCATCAGATAGTTCCAACCATTATGTAGTAAAGCGTAGGGTTCAATCTGAACCTGACTTAGGAGTAGTCACTCAGGTTTATAGTGATAAGGATAAAATCTATGACGTAGGTGGTGGCTTAACAGTTGATGCGCCACTGAATTTCCAGAACCGTGAGCTATGGGTACAGGGACAAGGCGGTAGTAGGCTACTACTGAAGACCATTGGTGAACGCATCACTGATGGTAATACAGAAGCAACAGTCAAGTATGCACTGAATAACTTACAGCACCCTGCTATCTATATTGGCAAGACGGAAGAAGAAGCAAAGGCTAAACTGACAGTAACTATACCCTTATCAGAAATAGCAAGTACAAGTTTCTACAGCAACATCAACGGTAACTTACAAGAACTAATAGGTGAAGTAGGTAGCCTCGGTGCGTTCTCAGCAGAACGGAATATTACAAATGAAGAGTTCGTAGATGGTGACTATGAATTCACTGTCAATAGTGATATCAGCGACACTGGACAGACCTTTGAAATCCTAGATAATCCAACAGATCTGCCAGCACCGTTGCTTGATATAGCAGCGATGGCTAAGTTATTTGAGACTACGAACGCATCCTTCAACCTGAAGGCAAGTTATACGTTTATTAAGCAGCACTATCAAAGGTTCTTTGGGAATAAATATTTAACAGCAGATCTCGTCAAGAGCGAACTAAATCTAGTTTCTTATACAATCCTACCGTTTACTATTAATTCAGTAATCATTAAGGGTGCCAACGTTGAAATTACGGCATTACCATTTGAGAATTCAGTCGAGTTATACAGCACAACTGTTGGTAACTATCTTATATTCACTGACTACAGTTTCACAAAGAAGGCACCCGATGCCTATAACGGTGGCGATTGGCAGCGTTTAGACACTGATGTAAACCCTTGGCAAGACGAAGTATTTACAACTAGCAACCCCCTAACGATTGCGGATATCTGGTGCTGTAGTTGTCCTAGTTATTCCAATTCAATTATTAGGATGCCACAGAGTTTGGCAGGTGATAATAAGCACGTCAACAATAGGCAGTATCGCTATCCGTTACCAACTGCAATGAGTAAGGTGGACTTTCAGAATAGGGGTCTAGCCAACGCTGCTGGTATCGTTCAAAGTTGGGAAACGTTTGCACAACGAACACGCTTCAAGATGTGTAAGCATACGATTGCCGCAATGTTTATTGAACATATAAAAGTAGTTGAGCCTAATCAGTATCCATCAGTAGATGCACGTATACAGTTTGAAGAGAAACTTGAGAAGGATATGGCTGCAATAAAAGATGAACTATTGATGAGCCTTGAGCGCAGTGAACTAACAACAGTTGAACTGGTCTATACCCTAGCGGAAGGTTTGAATTTAGATGAGGTTGAGACTGCTGCAGTCCTACTGAATTCTAAGTTTTAAGATGGTTAAAAATTACTTGTTATGGTTACTGACTGCTATATTTGCATTTCAAGCTGCAGTGTTTACAGTAGGCATTGTGCAGTGTGGGAGGCATGGTGGGCTGGAGGCTTGCCCTGAAATAGGTAGACGATACGAACAAACATTTTCAGTTATGATAGCAACAGTACTGTCCTTACTGACAGGTACATCAATAACAAAAGAAGGAGAGTGAAGGATGTTCACTGAAGAAAGTTTCCAACTTCCACTAGAGGTGGACTTGAAACTAAAGATTATGACTGATGAAGTCAAGTCTTGCACATGCGTTGAGACGTTACAGAACAGTTTGATTGAAGTCACCAAACTGATGACACGTTATCAGCACATGCTAAACGTGACATTACAGGCAGCACTAACGAAAGAACTAGAAGCGCTATTTGAAGAAGGTCGGGATTAACCTTAGTTAGAATAACAATAGGGATTGTTATTCCTTTGTAACTAGTAGGTTTTTACCGATGAAGCTTCAGATTAAACGGTCCAACGTACTGGACAGCAACACAGGCTTGGCTAAGCAACCTACTCCAGGGCAAATGGAGTTTGGTGAACTAGCAATTAACTATAACAATACTGACGTTTCATTGTTCATTAAAGATGACAATGATGAAATCGTAAAGCTTTATGGTGACCCGAAGATAAGCATTGGAGAAACACAACCAACTAATCCAGTTAACGGTGATTTGTGGTGGTGCTCATTAGACACAGACGGTGCACTGTATGTTTACTATACAGATGCTGATAGTTCACAGTGGGTGCCTGCTACACCTATTAAAGACCCAGACCCAGTTGATTACACGAAGGCGGTACTGAAGGAACCGACTGATCCACAGACGATGGCGGGTAAACTACAGACACCTTCAACAGTAGCTGGGGATAGCACAACTACACTAGTAACGAAAGACTATGTAGATGCACAGAACCACGTTACGAACCTAGCGTCTGTTCCAACAGATCAAAGTTTAACAATCACCAACAGTGCTGGTACGGATGCTGTAATTGCTGCTGCCTCTGGAACACAGTGGGGTGCAATGACAGATGAGAACTATACGAAACTAGCTGGCATTGAAGCTGGTGCTGATGTTACAGATGCAGTGAATGTAGCTGCTGCTGGTGCAGTGATGGAGGTTGATACATCAACAGCTGCTATGCAGTTCGTATTGGATGAAGATAACTTAGCTTCAGATTCACCAACCAAACTTGCAACACAACAATCGATTAAGGCATATGTTGATGATCAAGTTGCTGGTGAAACTTATTGGGTAAGGAACGGTACAACCCTATCACCTGAAAACTCTGGTGATGACTTAGCTGACATAGGATCAGCCGAATTCTCGGGGAACCTGACTATTGGTCCTTATGACACTGATCCTTACATTTCAGGGATCAAACTGGATCTTAATTCAGAGGGGGTATCTGCAATATTGATCAATGGTAATGGTTTCAGCGGCAAGAGATCTTTTGGAGTTTATAACCAGGCTATACAAACATACTCCGCCGAAATCTTCCAAGACGGAGCAGCCACTTTCGCGGGTAACACTACGGTAGGTGGACCTAATTTAAGCACTGCAAAAGGTGTGCTGGTTGATGCTCGTGGCGCGGTTGAAATAAGGTTGGCAACTGACCGCGATCTAGCTTTTGCTGTTTATGATGATGGCTATGCTTCTGCTGATAAGACTATTGACTTCCAGCGTGATGGATCAGCCGCTTTCGCGGGCACAGTATCTATTGCACCAGGCGGTGCCACAGACGTTACCCCTGGAATACAGTTGAATGGACCGAACGGTTACCTGGCGGTTAACTCTGTTGCGGCAGATAAGGATACACCTGTTATTGATGTCTATAATAGCGTTGGTGACCCCAAGATTCAGCTCTTCGCAGACGGATCAGCCACTTTCAAGGGGAGATTATACGCCGGTGACGGCACCAACGCTGACATCGCACTTCTTGGGTATAACTATACAAATGATGCTGATAAGCCTACAGTTTATGCACGGAATGATCATCCTGATGGTCTTGTTTGGATGGGATATAGCGTACCTGGTGGAGGGGTAACCTCAACCATCGCATCCAATGGAGTCGCAACTTTTGCTGGCGATCGTCTAAAACTTGGAACTGCTTATATTGCAGACCCCCCCGACACCGGTAATTCTAGAGGCATAGTACTTGGGATGTCCGCTCTTCTGCCCTGCGATGGCAATGGTGCTACCTCTAATGGCTCATATGATATAGGAGCTGACATTAACAGATGGAAAGATCTATACCTTAGTGGCACTACTCAATTCTCACTTGCTGATGGTTCAACCCTTGATGCCAAAGATGCCATAACCAAAGCTAAAGATGCATTAACAGCAATCAAAACTGCAGCACTTGATCCTGCAACAGACCTTGCTGGTTTGAAGGCAGCTATCGTTACTGCACTAGTGAATCATTGATTACAATGGCGCAATCCATAACTACTATTTCTAAACTCTTATTTATTTAAAACAATGCCTGCTCTACAATTCCCTGATTCCTCTGCAAGTCCCTGGGATGCACCTAATGGTGTAACTTATGTTTGGGTGACTTCCGGCTCTAGTGGTTATTGGACTAGTGAATTTGTTACTAGTAATCTTGAGACTACTTATTTGATGCTTGATGCTAGTAATGATCCTATTACAGGTAATTTATCAATCGGAAGTGCGAATGAAGTATTACTAGAAACAAACGGCGCAGGCTTTTTCTTAGGTAATGTTGGTATCGGTAGTGCAAAAGAAAGTCCTAATATCTCTTTAGTAGCAGATGGATCAGCCACTTTCGTGAGCGGAGTGACAAGTGGTGTAGTTGGTACCGCTGCTAATTGTGTAATTGGCCCTACAGGTGAGATCACTATAAAAGATAATGTACAAACCGACAGAATTGTACTTTATAATAGTGGCGCATGTCTGTTTGCTGGGGATAGGTGCAGCATTAGTGCAACAGGAGAAATGGCTATTAAGGGAGCTACTTCAGGCAATCCAGATACTATCAACCTCTATAACAACGGATCAGCCGAATTCGCGGGTCAAATTTTAAGTGGCGGTGATCCCAATGATGGCGCAAATCAAGGAGCAAAACTAGTAAACACTGGAACAATTCAAGCGTGCCGCACTAGTAGCGGTGATGCATTATTTACGGGATTCACTAAAGACACAACTGAGCCCACTGTACGCATAGACGCTAGTGGAGACGTGATGATGCGTGATCTTAACGGACGCACACTAGCTGGACAAACGGCCTCGCTGGAAAGATCGGGAGATACTTCTAATTGCGTTCAAATTGTTCAATCTTCCGTGAATAAGGCTTATTGGAGAGCCAACGGAGATCTCATGATTGGTGGAACATTGACTTCCGATCCTGCTACAACTTCTCCTAATATTGAGCTAAATAATGATGGATCAGCCGAATTCGCGGGCGGTCTTATTAAGTTTCGGGACAGCGGCGCTGCTGAGTTTGAGTCTGCAGTTTCGGTGTATAGAACTGGTGATGCTACAAATAGCAGCTACATTGGCGCCCTTGATGGTGCTAATAGATTTGTAGTTAGTGCTGGAGGTAGGGTTCGTATTAGTGATACGAATGCAACTAGTTCTCCTACGATTGATCTCAAGAGTGATGGATCAGCCACTTTCGCGGGCAGCATCACTGCGGCTGGTATCGCCACGTTTGACAATGATGTGACAGCTAAAGGAGCATTCTTAAGTGAATTAGGAATTGCTTCGTCTCCAACAGGTAGTGCATACAAAGTATTTATGGATAGCACTACATACGTTGACATTCTCAACAACGGATCAGCCACTTTCGCGGGTGAAGTAATAGCAGGAGCCCTTGATACAGGCAGTGTTACTGCAGCTGGAGTTGCTCTGTATGACTCCGGCGCTATTTACGCACAAAGAGTATCTGGTGGAGATAACAATAGTGTATGGGTTGGATGGATGGGAGGCACTCAAACTTCCTGCATCTATGCGAATGGTGTAGTCAACTTAGGTAATAACATCAATACGGGTGATCCACAGGACCTTACGAATGCAAAGATTCACCTTGATGCAACAGATGGATCAGCTACTTTCGTGGGCTCAGTCCATGTGTCGGGTGGCGGCGGAATGATTAGCGCTGGAAATGCTGGTGGTACAACTGGTGTCTCTGGTGCAAATCTAGGTGAACCTGGATATATGTCAATTGCTCAGACAACCCGAGGTGGTCCAAATCAACCTGGAGTGTCCCCATTGAATTGCATTACCATTATTGACTCCGCTTCAACAGCTGTTGAAACAGTTGGAATACGGGGTGATGGATCAGCCGTTTTCGCTGGTACAGTTACAGGTAACACGATTATTAATACTGCCGTAGCTACCGATCAGCCTGGTATACAAGGCAACGCAAATAGTACGGTAGAAAGTCATGCTTGTGTGGTTGGGCGTCAATTCAGTTCAGGATATTGTTTTAATGCTATGAACTCTGTAGGTTCCAACGTATTTAAAGTCTCAGTGGGCGGCGTCATCTCAGCCGTTGATACAGTAATTTCAAACATAAATTCAGAACGTAGGTTAAAGGAGAACATCGTAGCAGTTGATCCTACTCGTGCTTGGAATACGATTAAAGATACCCCTTACTATGCCTACAACTTCATTGGAATTGAAACCACAACTTATGGTCCGATGGTTGATGAAGTGCCAATTGAAATGCGCCGTAATACAGGCGAATCAGATGAAGTCGGTCCGATTAGAACCTTTGACAACGGGATGCTTCACGCTAGATTATATGTAGCACTTCAGGAAGCACTGAAGAAGATTGAAACCCTAGAAGCAAAAGTAGCAGCACTTGAGGCTGGTTGATAGCACAGGCGAAATCCTTAACTAGTTAGCATAGAAGTATCATTTAATTAAACCAATGACCGCCTTAATTTTTCCCGCTAGCCCCAGTGATGGTGACACCTACATCGCTCCTAATGGTGCTTACTACACTTACGTTGCAGCAAGTGATAAGTGGACGGTAACTGGCGGTTCGTATGTACCGATGATTGGTACTGGCACTGAAGTAATGACAGGTGAAGTCTTACTATATGATGACCCTGTTGAATTACTAGGGGCTGCACCAAAGCAGTACGTTGATACTAAAGTTGCTGCCGATACTTACTGGGGTAGAGATTCTGCCAACGCTGCATTGTATCCTGAAACTTTTAATGATAGCTTGAAAAATATCAATAACATTGTAGCCTTTGGTTCAGTGACTGCCTTAAGTGGGATGAGCACTGGTGCTAATGCTGCAGATGACGCATTCTATGTTGTTAACCTATCAGATAATGCAGACCAAACGATTGTATTTAAAGGGAATGGCAGTGCTGTATTCGATGGTCAAGTTACAATTCCAGAAACACCCAGTGCTAGTACCAGCGCTGCCAGTAAAGGCTATGTAGATGACATTGGTGATGGGCGTGTTACAACCGTAACTGGCACGCTACCTATGATTAGTTCTGGTGGACAGACACCAGACATTAGTATTCAATTGGCTAGCTCAAGCCTGAAGGGTGCAATGTCACCAGCACAATTCGATAAGTTGGCTATTGCAATTACATCAGATGATACAAGTTGTGCTGGTTGGGGTTTCATTGATACTGATGTTGCACTCACTGCTGACTTAGACACTAAACTTGCAACACAACATGCAGTCAAAACATATGTTGATGGTCGCTTTGATGCGGAAGATTTTTGGAATAGAGTTGAAATAATTACCGGAGTATATAAACTACAACCTGAAAACCAGGGTGACACCTTAAGTATTGGTGTTGATACGATACTGTTGGACCCAGATGGTAGCGGAGTATTTAGTGGGAAAATAACGAGCGCTGCAACAGTAACTGGTGACGGTGCTACAACACTAACGACCAAGGGTTATGTTGATGGACTTACAGTCAATTTAGGTTGTGCTGCAACTAGCTCCAGTCTCATCATTACAAATGACGACGGTGGTAATGCTTCAATCCCTGCTGCAACATACTCAGAGTGGGGTGCGATGATACATACGGATAAAGTACTTTTAGATGCTATCCCTACCACTTATGCAACCCTGGCTTCACCAGCATTCACAGGCACACCCACTGCCCCCACTGCTAGTCTTGGTACAGATACAACACAGTTAGCAACAACTGCCTTTGTTAATGCAGCAGTTGCTACTGAAGACAACTGGAATATAGATGCAGGTGGTGTATTGACACCTACATATGGATCAGGTGCTGATGTAAAGATTGGTGGAAATAATATTCAGTTAGTGCATGACGGAACGGCTTCATTTGCAGGGCAGGTGACTATACCTCAGACGCCCAGTTCAGATACTTCCGCTGCATCAAAAGGGTATGTTGATAGTAAAGTTGAAGGTGATGTATTCTGGGAAAGAAACGGTACAACCCTGTCACCTGAAAATTCTGGTGATAACTTAGATGACATCGGCAGCATCACAGCGGGTGGCACCATCACAGCAAACCTCTTCTCTGGTCCTTTACCTTATAGCGATTTAACAGGAACACCAACGATTCCGACTAATAACAATCAACTAACTAATGGTGCTGGCTATGTCACAAGCAGCGGAC
>Ga0080013_1004574_pt1 | contig 13538 bp, 27 predicted proteins | sample ETNvirenome_6_85_FD_69236 | JGI IMG/M metagenome (GOLD analysis project Ga0080013, IMG submission 69236) | Marine viral communities from the Pacific Ocean - ETNP_6_85 (SPADES assembly) (version 2) | ecosystem: Environmental > Aquatic > Marine > Oceanic | place: Pacific Ocean | collected 2013-06-19 | reverse complement strand
CACAGAATTGATGTCGATTACAAACTCTTCTTCTGATGTAATTTTTAAACCTCTGGTAGACGCAAAGGATCTTGTTATACAGCAATATGATGGTAATGAGGTTGCTCGTTTTGCCGACAATAGACGGTTTTATTTATACGATGAAGGCGGTGAATATCTATCGTCTGATGGATCGGCCTTAACTATCGCGTCAGGTTCAGCAGCTTGGGTCATGCCTACTGCGGATGGAGATGCAGATCAGGTTTTGACAACAAACGGATCTGGAGCATTGTCATGGGAAGATGCAGGGGGTGGAGCCTACAGTGCGTGGACAATTTTAACAGACTCGGCAACCGTTGCAAATGGAGCGCAGGTTATATGTAATAAAGCAACTGCAATGACTGTAACATTACCGTCCTCACCAAGCGCAGGTCATACAGTCACGATCTCTAATCGGGGGGCAGGGTTAGTAACGGTGGGGCGCAATTCAGAAGAGATAGACGAGACTGCCGCTGACGGCAGTATTTTAAAAGGTGGGAGTGTACAATTAGTTTTTGTAGACGGTTCGATAGATTCGTGGGTCAGCTTATAAAAGGAGATTTTAAATGGCAATATTAGGACAAAAAGCTGGAGACGCAGGGTTGCCCAACATCATGTTTGCAGCAACTACTACATGGACTCCAAGTTGTAATTTTGAAGGTATAGTTTATTGTATTGGAGGAGGTGGATCGGGCGCACTATCAAATGAAAATTATGACGCTTCAGCAAGCGGCGGCGGCGCAGGTGGAACAGCAGTTAGTAGGTATTTATTTCTGGCTTCTACTGCTTATACCATAACTATAGGCGCAGGTGGCGCCGGCCCCGGGATGGAGGATGGAGGAGCAGCAGACACGGGTAACGCAGGGAGTAACAGTACTATTGCTGTAGGTGGCTCAACAACTATGACAGGTAATGGGGGTGGCGCAGGGGCTAATGGTGCAAGTGCAGGTTGTGCAGGCGGTACAGGTGGTGCATCTAGTGGAGGAAACATAGCCAACTATACGGGTGGCGCAGGTGGAGCTTGCTCTGCTACACGACAAGGGAGTGGAGGTGGTTCGGTAGGCTTGTGGATGACTGGTAGTAATGGTCAGGCAGGTATAGGATTTGATTCCGCTTGGGGTGGTGCTTGTGACTTCTCCTTTGGTGGAGCGTTAAACCAGTATCAGGAAGATGGGCAATATTCATCTGAAGCCTATGGGTCAATGGGCCAGACGGGTGGATCAGTACTTCAAGACATTCCTGTAATGCTGGCTCCGTTCCCAGAACTGTTTTCTTATAACGAGTTATCTCAAGACCCCTATCAAGGCGGAGATAATGGTAGCCCAACTTCATGGACTAACCCAACAAACAAATACCATGCAGGTCAGATAATGAACGGGGGTAGTATGAACAATCGTTTTGACTCTACTATAGATGGATCAAATGGATATTATATAGGGCAACCTACTGGCCCATTTGCTGGAGGCAAGGCTGGAGTCATAGGCTCTGGTAAGGTATGGAGTTATGGATCAAGGGTATCTATGGGTGCAGGTAGTGGAGCGTGTCTGACTCAGGCTACCAGTGCTAAGTGTAACCCTGCAAAAGGTGGAGCAGGGGTTGTATTAATTTTTCCAACTTCGATGGGGTAATAAAATGGCAGATTATAAAATTACATATGAGGATGGCACGACAGGTATAATTGTAGCGTCTGAAGAAATGGCAAGAACGGTCGCAGGTAATGGCAGTTATGAACTAGTGCCTACACCGCAAGAAACGCCAGAACAAAGAGCGGATACGGCTGCATTCGAGGCGCGCCGGTGGCGAGACGCTGAACTCAATCGAACAGATAAATTCGTAACAGTGACCGATCATCCTGACCATGCTGCGATAATGAGCTATCGGATCGCATTGCGTGATTGGCCCGCTGACGCTGATAATTTTCCAGACACACGGCCTACAATAGGTAGCTAATGAGTCCGGCAAAATATCCACCACCAGAGCAGATACCGTCAGCAGAGAGACAGAGGATACTCTACATCGAAGCGGTGAAAGAGATTGAACATCTGCGTCAACAGGTGAGCAATGAAAACATTGTGGCGAAAGAATACAAACATGACCGTGATGGGTTGAAGGGTGAATTGAAACATGCCAAGCGGTCTATCGTTACAATGAGCCGTAAACAAAAGGCTTCTGATGAAGGCAAAAAAGCTGCCGCTTGGTCAGGTGGAGCAGCTATATGCATAACGATCTTATATCAGCTATGGCACACAATCGGATTCCCATTTGCTCGTAATGGGGCTGATAAGAAGTGGCAAATATTTTGGGAACATGAGGCTGTCTACGGTGCAATGGTTTGGATGATGACTGTATTCTTTGCTGAAGTATATAAGGCCACCAATAAAAGCTGATGAACCGCTTTTGGAGTTGGATAGAAAAATTGCTGAACCGTAGGAAATTAAGGGATAAGCGTAGTCCTAAACAGCGTTTAGATAAAAAATGGAAACAGAAGCGGCAGAGGCGTTACAAAGATTTTCTGAAAATTCTGGCATTGGATTACTGGTAGAGCAATATAGCTGGCTGTTTGTGGTTGGCTTTGCGCTCTTGTTTTTGAAAAACTCGATAGAGAACATACTGGCCGGATGTGCGGTGTTCTTTGGATCAAAATATGATGAAAATCAGACCTGTTGGATACAGGTAGGCGGTGAGCGTAGACCGGCACGTATCAGCAAGACGGCTATTACGACCACCACATTTTACGTTTACGAAACGGATGAGAATGGAGCCATAGTAGGTGGCACATTACTCAGTGTCGCAAACAATGAATTAGGTGCATTGCGAATTGAGCGACAACTTGATAAATTAGACCTAAACAACCCTATTAAAGGAGGTTGATATGTCACCTGTCGTAGAGGGCAAACACTACGCATATACTACAGCCGGAAAGAAAGCTGCTGCCCAAGCGCGTAAGAGGAGAAAAACAAAGCCGAAGAAGAGGAATAAATAATACACAATCAACCCATGAAAGGTAGATAATGTCGGTAGAAGACAAGCTCAATGAATTGAAGGGCAATCGGAAAGAGGCTCTACAAGCCTTACAGGAGGCCCAAACCCGTACTCAGGAACTCACAGCACTTGTGCAACGTCAATCGGGTGCTATAACCGCATTAGAAGAGCTAATAGAGCTTTCTGATGCATCTGACGCAGAAGGAGTAGATGATAGCCATGAAATTTCTTAATGATTTGAAGGATAAGTTAGGCAGTAGAAAATTAGGTGTTACGGCTGCAATCGGAGCAGCGGCAGGGACGGGAGCCGTAGAGGTAACCTGGCCCATCGCATTGGTTGCATCAGCATATGTGCTTGGTCAGGCATATGTAGACGCTCATAGCAAGTAGGCTAATCAAAAGTCGTGACGGGCTTTAGTATATTGTGATTCTCTTCATGGGTGGGGGTCACGCCTGTCACGACCCCCTACCCACTTAATCAGATACTTCCACCATTTCCCGTAATCCATTCTCGATACACTGTTGAGCCAGTAATACATGCTTACAGGTTCCTCTGTATTTATGCCCCTTACACATACACTGCCAAGCGACAAAGTTATCTTTCATCCGTTTAGCCCATACCTCATACGGCTCATCTGGGTTGGTTTGACTTGCAATGACAAATTTCATCATAATCCTAACGGCTCCTCGTAATCAAATCGGGTTAACTTATCATAGGCTTTTTTGGCAATCACAATCAAAGTGAGGATAGCCACCGCCTGTAATCCTCTTTGCCCATATCGAGCCATTCGCTTTCTTCGTTTTCTAATTTGCATAGGGCAAAATCCTTTAAATCGTGGGTAAATAATACGATGTAAAATGGGACGTTTAATGCTTGGGCTACCTTGCGTAATGACTTGCCTGAGAACTGCGTCCAGAGCCGATGCCGAACCGCTTTTTGAACATGCTCGTTCATCTCGGGGTTTGTAGTTAGCTCTAATACGGCCACAGGCTTGCCGTTACGCCATTCTATCTGATCCGCATCGTGGACAGCCCCTACATTCCATTGATACCGCCAGGATCGGTAACCGGACGTTTTATCGCCCCATCCATGTTTACGGTTTTTCATAATCTTTTGATATCTCCTCTAAAATCCACTCTTCAAATTCCCTGTTGCCTGACGCTGCTTGAATTAAAATATCACGCAATTCTTTTTTGGCGTAATCAAAATCAGGAACAGTAATCATGGGTCTTCGATTTAATCTGCGCCAAAGTTTCACCAATGATTTTAAATTTTTACCACTCATTCCGGCCATCACAAATCTCCTAAAGTAACCTTCCCTGCGAGGACAGTAATTCGTTTGCTACGATAACCATCTCGTCCGTTTGCCATCCTGACCATAACTGAGTGTCGTGGTTGTATTTCAATCCCACATCCTTGAGCCTCATCTGCACCTGTTTCGGTAGCTCTGACGGTGGCCTTCCTCTCCTCTCGTATCGTATCGCTGCTTTGGGTCGATTCTTCATTTTCCGCTCGATTTCGCGTTCGTTTCTTTTCATCCAATGTAGCTCTATCGCAATCAAACTGAGTAGCGATTGTATCCTCGGTGAGGACTTCGACTCGCCCATATCCAGCATTGCGGAAATAACTTTGGAGGCCCATAGCGTAGTCATGTTGCTCACTCGCGGATCGGGTGGAAGCTCCTCTTCTGGAAACATTTGCTGCAATTCGTGCAGGTGCAAGATGTTTGGTGGTTCCTCTTTGAAAATCCTTAATTCTTTGATCGGTTGACCGTATTCGTCCTCTGGCATGGTTTGCCATCTCCTGTAGGCATTGGTTGTTAATATGGATATAATCACCATTGAGGGTTTCTATCGTAAATCGAGGGATGTCTTTCTTTTTGTTACGTGCTAATTTGGGGTTTAAACAGGCCCAGGTCCATCCGTATTTGATGTCTTTTTTCATCGACATCTTTGTGCCGGACGGTAACTCCAGGTTGTCAATCAAATCTACCGCCTCGTCATACGTATTCGCATGTCCTATCATACTATCTCCTATGGTTAAAAAGTTGGGTAGACCAATGTAGTGTCACTGGCCTACCCGTTTTGTCCTGAATGGCCCCATGAGCGGTTTCCCAATATCTCAACAATCAGGACGGTATCTTGATCCTTTTTTGAGTCTCTCTAATCTGCGCTGTTCCATCCGATGCTGAACGCAAACGCATTTTTTTGTTTGTGGAGACTTTGCCTCGTTTAATTTTTCCATCAAACTTTTTCCGGCTTTTATATTCACGACTAGATCCCTTCTGGTTCTGGTTGCAAAAAAACTTCTAATCTTGGGTTATCTTTATCTATTTGAAATGTATGGATGAAACCAATAATCCAATCCATATTATCTTCCGGCAAAACTTTCGCTACCTGTAATCCATCCAAAACATACTTCAATCCGACAGCTTTATTATCAGGGTCAACTCTACGATTTTTTAGGTAATGTTCACACCGTATCCACACTGGCCCTGCCACAGGTTTTAATCCCTGCGACAGAGCTTCGGCATAGACGGTGTCTGTCCATCGCTTCTTTTCACTGGCGTAGTGACTCCAATGTTTTTTTGAAGCAGCAATCACCTGATTCAGCGATGGCAGATCACCTTTAATAATCAGCTTCTGGGTCAAAACGGCATGTCCATAGGATCAGAGTGGAACGCTGTACAGTTGAATCGTTTATGCGACTCTATAGCTAATCCAGTAGCAGCAGACATTATCGCAGGTAGTAAAGCCGAGGTGATCTCAAAATTTAACCCGTTTGCCTCTACCGCTTTTTTAGCGTTAAGTATAGTAGTATTAAGGCATCGTAGCTGATGATCCGACAAACTTTCATATTGCCAAGCTACGTATTCTTCGCTACCCTCTGGCGGTGAATAACGCGCCACAATCCGACAATCAAAGACTACTTTTTTTTCTGGCGTGACGGTGGCGGTGATGCTAATGGTATCACCGCCCTTTAAATTGTCATGGCGCATTTGATTTAATACGTCTACATGTTTATCTGGGTGAAATTTGTAGCGCGTATTATTGGCCCACACAATCCACGGCCAAGCAGACAAATCTTGAACGACTAAGTCTGCCGGAACTCCGGCTTTGAAGCCTAACTCCGCAATCGTTTCCCTTTCTTTTGCGTCCACTATAGATCACCCCCTAAAGCATCGTCTTCTTTGCCGTAGATGGCTTCGATAGCTTTGTCGGCACTGGCTTCTGCTTCGGCTGATGTCGTTGGTTTAGGAATCTCTGCGCTTTCTGCTGGGATCACGTCAAAACTTTGGTAGCTATATCCCTTTTCACCAAACGGAACCATCTCGCGCTTGATCTGGACGGTCATATTTTCTTTTAGTCCGTATTCCATGAGTGCCTTATACAAATTTTTATGAGCAAAAATAGTCAGGCTTTTGTCATCAACTCTTACGGTAGTGCGATATTGTGGCCTACCATTATTGTCTACGCCTTCGGCAAAATCCGTCCACGCAAAATAGAAAGTGTGGTATTCGCCATCTGGGAGAATATAGCGCGGTTTACCACTTTTGCTTTCGGTCATTTCCTTTTTTTCTGCATCTTTATGCCATGAAACAATGGGTGGGAAATCCTGGTTTGGTGAGAAATCGGTCATGGGATTAGCTCCTTTAAAAATGGGATTATGAGTGCTGTAAAAATATACATGAGTGCGACAAGTAAGATCCACCTCTGGTAATCGTCGAGCTTCAATCATAGCTCCTTTCTTTTTGAGACAAAAAACGGCCAACAGAGCGTCTCTACTCTGCTGACCGTCAACCATTTTAACCATCCATAGGAGGATGTGTAGAATATAGCCATCGCTCAATATTTTTGCAAGCACTTCGTGAATGTATTTTTCCTTTTTTAATTCTTTCTGCGTTAACAAGGTCGTAACAAAGCCCAATCAAATCTACAAACTTACACAACTTATTTGACGGATTGTTTGCCCCCGTTTCAATATAAGCCATTGAAGGCTGTGTTAATCCAATCAAATTTCCAAACTGTGTTTGGGTCATACCTATACGGTTACGCACTTCTTTTATGCGTAGCCCCCTATCATTTTCCATAATCAATCCTTTAGTATGTAATCGGTTGCGTTGTCCTCTAATTTGTTTCGATCTTCATAATATCTCATAGTCGTTTCAATATCCGCATGTCGTAGGTGTGCCTGGGCTTGTTGGACGGTTGCTCCACCTTCAAGAGCCAATGTGCAACAGGTATGCCTAAACGAGTGTGCTGACAGATTTACTCCGGCATTCTTCCCATATTTTTTTAGTATACGGTTAATCGAATCTGGCAGTAACTGTTCGCCATAACGCTGATGTAGGCTCAGACTCGTAAAGATAAACGTGTCATCAGGGTGCGTATACTCACGTAGTCTATCCAGTGCCTCTTTGGCACGTTTGGCCAGTTTCACATGCTGTTGCATACCGGACTTTGTATCCGGCAGTATCAACACATCGAATCCACCATCGCTGATGATATGCGACCACTGCATGTTAGATGCCTCTGACCGTCTAAGCCCTGCAAAAAGTAAAACGGTAATCAAAGCCACATCCCGAGCCGACATATACGGGTCACTTTTATTTCTCGCGTCCTCGAGGATAGTCTCGAGAGTCTCCGTATCTATCGCTTTGCCTACGGCTGCCTTACTGGTTTTATAGCCCCTTACAAGCTCTGTTGGGCTATGGTCCAGGATACGCAAACCTACACACCGTTTAAAAAACGAACGCAGTGAGGTCAGCTTACGGTTTATCGTATTGGGTTTCATCTTTTGTTCGACCAATCGGTTCCGGTAGTCCTCTATGTCCTCAGTAGTCACCTCACGGATCTGATCGGCTATTATTATCTGAGTCCCGAAAAACTCCACCAGATCAGACCTGTAGGCCGTAGCCGTAGCCTTGCTGACCTGAGAATTTAAAAACGATTGTAGCTCGCACTGAGCAGGGCTAATCTGTATAATCGCTGTCATTTATTTTCTCCATTTCTATTTTGGCTTCGATGTGCGACTCGATAAACGCTTGCGCTTGTGGGACAACGATTCCGTTACCAAGTAGACGCAATGAAGCACTGCGTCCGGGATACCCATTAAGTAGGCAGAAAGTTGCGGATTCAGCCCCACCGCCAGAGCGGATGGGTCTGTAGTATCCGTCCCTACAGTAGATATAATCTGGATTTGCCCAGAAGTTGTGATAATGTGGGGTTGGTCTGTCTCCGTCCTCTCTGCCTCGTTCCAGAACGCTTGTCCCTGTTCGTGGTTTTTGGTTGTTGGCGTTGTCCATGCCTTCTTCGCCCCTGCTTGAATCGGTGAGTCCTCGTTCGCATCTATCAATCTCGCCTGGTCTGCCAGTTTTAAGCCGTAGTTTTGTCCGTCCGTCTTGGAGAACCTTACGGCTCTGTCGTTCACTATCCGCACTGGGGCTGGCCCACCACTGCCGTCCGATCTCCTTGCGGTCTGCCATGAGTCTGTCGGCAACTCCGTAGATGCGTTTTCGGAGCATCGGGCTGCCGACTGTACAAGCTCCACTACTGATCCCGATTGTACTGTATTTTCCTTCAAGCGACTCCTGTAGAGCGGAGAACCAAGTTTTCCCTGACGCTCCAGATACTTGTTCAAAGTACACTGTTGTAGGGTTAACTGCTTTGATGAGTCGTTCAAATTCTGGGCTGAGATGTCGTTCATCATTAAATCCTAATCTATATTTAGAAGTGGATGCTACTGAAAACGGCTGACAAGGTGGAGATCCCGTCCAAACCTGACTATTGGGAATCCCTTCAGATGGGTCAGGCCATCCGGCTTGACGTAATGCAAGAGGCCATAGACCAATACCACAAAACATATGCACAGCACCGTAATCAGAAATGTCCTCTGGTTCAATGTCCGTAATGGATTTACATTCCACATTTCCGTCAGGTATCAAGGCAGCCTCAATCATTTTTTCTACTACTGCACACGCTACAGGATCAATATCGTTGTAATAAGCAAGTTTATTCTTCATTGATAAAATCCTCATCACCTTCATCTAAATAACCCCAATCGGCATGATCTTTTTCCCATGCCAACCAGAATTTAATCGCATCCGAACTCAGTTCTGGAATGAATGGATGTGGGGTAATCATTTTTAGATCCTCTTCAAGTCTGTCATATTCGACAATCATCCCGTCCTTGCCTAATTGAATCCTGGCGTAGATCAAAGTATCCCAATCTACGTCCGTTCCATGATCATACCATTTATAAGTGCTACCTACCTCACGGTCATCACCTAAACGCTGTATGCGCTCATCGATCCGGTGACGGTCATGGGCTGATATCGTGTAGAAATTACCAGAAGGCAAATCCTTTACTACATATACTGTTATCATTTTTTCTCTCCATAAAAGTAAAGCCCCCCACACATAATCGTGTAGGAGGCCGTAGGGTTATTCGATGGGTTTTTTGTTCTCGCCAATACGTGTTTCGATCTTCTGCATTTCTTTCCTCATCGGCCAATCCAAACCAATCAGCCGTCCGTATTCTTTTTGTTGTTTTACGAGCCTTGGCATATCTGCAAAAAACTCGTCAGCATCCTCAATAATAAAACTGGTCAGATTACACGCCGGAAGATGATCCCTCACGCCATCCTCTGCGTAATAGCTATTGTGATAGGTATCTACTACGGCCTTCAATTCTCCGTGATGTAACTCAAGCGAGAAATTGCCGTTGTGCAACGCCCAACGCATATACATTCTGGTTTGTGGGTTGTCTTGCTCTCCGTCATGCCAAGTTTCCAAAATCCATTCTTCCTCATAGGAAACTTGCGCCCAACGTCCTGTAGCATAACGCTGTGTATCCTGATCTGCCTCAAGTTTTTTGTACTTTTTCTTTAACTCTCTTAACTTGGCTCTATCCCTCTTCAACAATACTTTTCTCTGCTCTTCTGATCCGGCTCTCATAATTATTCTCCTATTATTGTGGTTGTTTTACGAGTTTAAACGCCCAAGGCAATTCCTGGGCTAACAGCTTATGTCGGCTACTGTCATTCCCTGCCATATCATGTAGGATATCGTAAGCTAACGGTTGGACAACATCAAATAGTTCTACTTGATCTATGCGATCTCCTGATATCAACTTCGTCAACTTGATCATCAACCTCATCAACTTAAGTGTAACTTTCATACTAATACCCCCTATTGGGTTAAATGGTTTACTGCTCAAATGGGTAATCCTCGTAATAAATGTTTAACCTCTGGCCCTCAATCTCAACATCCGAAGGCTCAAAATCGGTGCAGTTATGATTTAAAATGGTTATAATCAAATCTCTCTCAGTTACATCCTCCGGAGCTTTAAAAAATATATTTTCTTCTGCCGTGTAATCAGAATCGCCCCTGCCGTCATGGATCACCAGGATTTTACCTTTATTTTTATTCACCATCGAAATACCCTCTAATGGTTTCCTCTACAAAATCTTCTATGGCTAATGAAAGGTTTAGTTTATTCGTTTTGATTCCATCCGGTGTGCGTGGAAATGTTTCAAGCAAGCCTTCAGCAACTGTGTCGGTTACGTTTTTGATTATGTCCTGGATTTTTTCTTCGGTGGGACTTTCACCGGAGCCAATATCACGAATACGCAGTGAGGGCATACAAGCATTCTCTCCGACAATTTTGATTTGCTGATATACGTCCTGGTATAGATCGTAGTCGTTACTGATCCATAGTGAAACATTCCAGGCGGAATAACTCCGGTGACCGTTATACGTTTTCATTATACGGCCTCCATTCTGATAAATGATTGGGTGTCAAATTCTGGGTCGGCTTTTTTCAATTCCTCAGCGAACAAACTGACAATGAATGCCTCCGTTATACCGGTATAATCTGCCGGTGCTAATCCGTCTGCTTTTAGCGCACTGTTGAACTGTTTTAAAACGCTTGCAATCTGATGCGAATCGAGTAATGGTCTACGGTATGTATCTGGCATGCTATCCTCCAGGTTTGAATGACTAAATGGTCTGACCAATATATGGGTAGTTTATATTGCTTGTCAAGTATTTTTTCACCGGTATAAATGTCTCGAGTAATCGTCGAGGCTAATCGGAGTTGTAATCGGAATCGTAATCGGTCACCATGCTGCCGTAATCCAGGCTGTAATCGGAGTTGTAATCGGAGCTTGGATACAGTTGTTTATTGTTGGGAATTGGTCAGAATTGTTTTTTGATTGGATTAGATTAAACACTATGGACAAAGACATAAAACGAAATAAATATTTGACAGGATATAAAGAAAGCTTATATTAAGTAGACCATTCAACCTGAACAGGAGAAGACAACATGCAAAAAATAATATCACTATTCGACTATACGGGAATCGCAGTAGAACCATGGGCCAATGATGGTTACGATTGCCACATCTATGACATTAAACATTGGCGACCATCAACACATAAAGAAGGATATATTGACAATAAAGGCATCAGATACCATCACAAAAATATAACTGCACACCATGCAGATCTTTTCAGCTTTGACAACATCTATGATATCCTTTCAGACGATAGCCAAAACATAAAATTAGTTTACTGTTTTTTACCTTGTACAGATTTGGCAGTTAGTGGGGCCAGATGGTTTGAGAGTAAAGCAAAAGAGAACAGAAACTTTCAAATTGACGCTGTCAGGCCTGCAAGATGGCTATCCCATCTATGCGATGAGCTAAATATACCTTATATCATAGAAAATCCCGTAAGTGTTATGTCCACAGTTTGGAGAAAACCAAACCACACCTTCCACCCGTACGAATTTGGTGGATACATTGATATAAGAGAAGCAAACCATCCACAATATCCAGAATACATAGTTCCACAAGACGCATACAGTAAGAAAACTTGTTTATGGACTAGCGACAGTTTCAAGATGCCAAAAAAATGCCCTGTTGATTGTATAGGATTTGGTAACAGTAAACAACATGCAAAACTAGGTGGAAAATCTGAGAAGACTAAGACTATTAGATCGGCTACACCAAGAGGTTTTGCCAAAGCCGTTTGGATGGCTAACAAATAGGGCTTGACAGTATAAAGAGAATTTATAATATTTACATCATCAACCATTACTCATCATAGGAGATAGCAAAATGGCACTACGAATTGACAGTAACAAAATCGCCCCACATCGCAGAGGATTTTTCGTATTAAAACCAGTAAGAGATAGCAAGGGATTGTTTACGGGTCAGTATAAAGTTAGACCAACAGAAAACTTTTTTATGAGTGCAATAGCTACAGTTTGTAGTGCAGGTATTATTTCTATTGCTCTTATTCAGTTTGGGCTTGTGTAAGATGTCAGACAAGACAAAAGTTATCTGCGATTGGATCGGCATCACTATAACCATAATAGCATTAACCATTTACTGGAGCTTATAACCATGATAGAATTTTCGCACAAAACTCACGCAGTTTGTGAAGTAGGCACAACAGCAACAACAACAATTTGGCATGTAGTTTGTAAGGATATTGGAAGCGATGATGACCACCGTCTTAATTACCAAATGCAAGCGAAAGGAAGCGATGGGAGATATTACGAAGATCTACTGACGATTGATAGGTCAGAGATTACAAAGATTGCAAACGATCTGTCGCAACATTGCACTGATGTTGTAGTTCGTATTGGATACAGAGACGCCTTCAGAAGGTCACTTATTAAAGAGGCACTACAAGGGGCGTTTGTGATGTGGTGTAAAAACAATCTAGAAGAAACAGATCCAGAACAATTTTTCATGCACTCAATAGGCTAACCATAACCCATAGGAGAAATAACCATGACACGGAAACACTTTCAAGCTATAGCCGACACCATCGCAGAGATTGAGAACACATACGAACGTGAAAACGTGGCCTTAAGATTTGCCAAGATGCTACCACAGTTTAACGGGATGTTTGATCGCCAAAAATTCCTTGAGGCTTGTGGCGTGGAAGGCTTGCCGAAATGATTGAGGTTGTAACATTAATTGTCATCTTAGCGATTGCAGGAATTCTCAACGATAGCGAATAGATAAAACAAAGTAACAGGAGAGACAGACAAGCCCCTTAGCCAATTTGGTTAGGGGGCTTTTTTGCGTTTGGGATGAATGGCGTAGAAGTGGTTTCTGGTTTATGTGGTTTGTTGTTGTGTGGTGTGGAATAGCAAACACATGCAATTATCTATAATCTATTCCTATGCGTCTAATAAGCCGGTCAGCAGCATCCAGACCTCGAGGGCTATATTCCCACCAGTTAAAGACGTTATGAGCTTACAGAGGCTTTATAAGGCGTAATATAAGTCCTTGTAAAAAAGCTAAACAATTTAATTTTTTTTGATGTCGGCCCATCGACAAAGCGAAGCGATCAGGCGGGCCTGGAAAGAGAAACGAACCCGTATATACTCACAGACACGCGACCCTGTATTTCACTATTTTGGAATTGTGGAACTTGGGAAGTAGTTGCTCTGTATAATTTAGGAATGGATGGAATTGATTAGAGCGTTAGATTCTTTGGAAGTTACACCGGTAGCTT
>Ga0080013_1004573_pt1 | contig 13538 bp, 16 predicted proteins | sample ETNvirenome_6_85_FD_69236 | JGI IMG/M metagenome (GOLD analysis project Ga0080013, IMG submission 69236) | Marine viral communities from the Pacific Ocean - ETNP_6_85 (SPADES assembly) (version 2) | ecosystem: Environmental > Aquatic > Marine > Oceanic | place: Pacific Ocean | collected 2013-06-19 | reverse complement strand
ACCCCAGAGCCTACCCGAGGGAAGTAGCAAGCCGGAAAATCTTCGATCGGAAGACCCCGATATCACTCGTAAAAAGCCCGTAACTCGGGTATAAGGGTTATGCTTGTAACACTCCTGTAGTTCGTTGGGTTCTTACGGGGTGAGCTGCTGGGAAATTCCTGGCAGCTCCCCCGTACATACTCCCCGTACAACGTATGAGAACTTGGAGTAAAGGAGGTATCCTATGCAAGACATCCAGAAACAAGCAATAAAGCTTCTAGTAAAAATAGGCCAGCCGCAAAGCTTTCTTACACACAGACGGCTAATCGGGCACTATGGCCAGCAAGTCCACCTTTTCCGGGGCAAGTGCAAAGGGAAAACCACACGGTACCTAGGTATCCTTGGCCCCTCCGGAACCCTGAGCAAGCTACTTCCAATCACTAACAATGAGCGGAAGTATATTGGTAGGTCTGGGCAGATTGATGTCCTGGCAAGAAGAACTCGACTATCAACCAACAGGAGGAGAGCAAGCAATGTACGACGGAGAAAGCTAACAGAACCAGCAGCAGAAACCGACACAAAGCAGCAAGCAGCAGTTGTATGGTACAATCCCAGGTCCCCTGAGTCGCAAAAGCGACATTGTTCAAGAGCCGTTGGCTTTGAGTAGCCAACCGGGAGGCGTAGTTGAAAGTACTATTGATGGTGTTGCAACTCTTTGTTATGTCCCCTGACCATGCCCAATACAACCTAATCCAAGAAAAGTTTGGTTTCGACGAAACCATCATCGAGGATATCCGCTATGTAGCCGAAGAGTCTGACACTTCGCCGTTCCTACTCGCATCCATTGTGGACCGAGAAAGCGACGGGAAGAGAGAAGCCACACGGTACTGCGTAGAGTGGAGAAAGAAAGAGAAAGGGCAACGCCCGAAATGCCTGAAGGAACGCTCATGCTACACCGGCTGTAAAGCCAAGAGACATGTGTGGAAGAACAGGCTAGACGTCGGGCTGTGGCAGCTCCGAGATGCGCCCACATGGTCATGGGTGCGTTGGTACAGAAAGAACCATAACTCCGATGTTGGAGAGTTCTGTGCAGTGGAGCGAGAGTGCAGCAGAGCAGCGATGGTCCAAATCGTCATCTACCTGAAGAGGAGAGCGAAGAAAGGGACCAGAAGGTGTAGTAAACCCCGGTACATGCCCGAGCACCAATGGGTGGCGTACTGGAACTGGTGTGGGTCCTACAACTCCCACATCAAAATGTTCATGCAGCTAACGAAACTCCACGAGGAGAAGCAATGACCGACAAGATCAAAGTTACAATTATGAAGTTGGGCGCAGACACGCACGTACAGGAAGTCGACGCCGGAGCAACCGTCTGCGACGTAGCACAGGCAGCGGAAATCGATGCACGTGGTTGCATCTACCAGGTCGGCGGAGTAACCGTCGAACCCGACCACAAGGTCCAGGACGGCGAAGCCTTGTACATCGCGCAGCGCGTAGAAGGCGGGGAATAGGTGAATGCCCACTCCCTGAACCCATTGATAGACACCGTGCTCCATGAGCTAAGCGTGGAGCACGGTGTCCATATTTCCTACACTTCCAGCACCCTCACCGAAATCGGTACTGCGGAATATCCGCTGGTCGAGGTGCACAGCCTACGCAACAGGGGGACAGCCAAGAAGGATCTCCAAATCAAAGTTTGGGGCGGAACCCTGTCCGGGTCTGCACGCATCGTCGTCCTGGACAAGCTACTCCTGCAACCCAACGCTAGAAGCCTATCCGTCCCCATGGGTGGTGGAAAGCATTTCCTACTGGGCGTACGGACTGGTACTAAAGTAATTATCCTCACCAACCTGGTAACTCTGGTCAGGGACCTGAAATGGAAAGGACGAGGCTCCAGGCAGGATGCACTCAAAAGGTTCCTCAAGATGCTCCTGGGGGATGCTATCGCAGAAACGGCAAAATATGTGAAGCTGCATAGCTACAAGGACAGCCGCACAGCGTTAGCAGAACTCTTCCAGACCAAAGGCATAGCTGCCCGGAAGGAACAGCTTCCCGGGGAGAAAGCAACCCTGGAAACGGACATACAGTACTCCCTCAAGGAGCTCCCCCGCCACACCAAGCAGCGGCAAGGTAAGGTAGACGCCCTCCGGAAACTGGAAGAAGCGGACGAACGGGCCAACTCTTTCTTAGACGGGGAGCGTGGCCTGGAACTCCTGAAGTCCCTCTATGGTACAGGGATTCACAAGTTCTCTCTACTCCAACCAGCGAAGGGTTTTCGATTTCTAACCGCCCCGGTATTCGTCGAGAACGTCCCCCTCGGGCGATTCTATGTATCCGTGCGTACCGATGGCCACATAACAATTGCCCCGGAAAACACGAAGTATATGAGACAGGGACACTGTCACCCGCACATCGGTGGGTCCGGAAACAATGTCAGTATCTGCTGGGGAAGTGCTTCGACAGCTGTTGCGCAACTAACCGGCAAGGGCCGTCACCTGGAAACAATCCCGATTATCCTGCAGTACCTGAATACGTACCACCATGACCATGCAATGCTGCCCATCGAGAGCTGGACCACCGAAGTTAGGACCACTCCCGGGATCCGCTGGCAAGAGTGCTACGATTCGATCAAAACCCACTACCAATGTATTGGATGCTACGCCCCAGAGTGTGGACACAAAGGCTATGCAGAGGAACGGTGCCAGAAGGAGCACGTAGCTAAAGGCAGAGAAGGCCATATACGCTGCATCCTCTGCACAGAATGCGCCCACTCCGCGGAAGCAGTGCGACTATGCCAAAACCTGGGGCAGACAGACGAATGCAAAACCTGCCCCGTACCAGGAGCAACATGCCGAAACAGACCAAAGGAAAATCTCACAGAACCACCTACACCCCCAAGAAAAGAGGCGATGTAAAACCTGAAGTTCACCTAACCTCCGAAGTTCTCCGCAAAATCGACTTCTGGTGCAATAGAGCAGCTGGGGAAGTCTCCGGCCTTGGCCAAATCCAAATAGTCGATGGAAACTTCCACGTAACAAAAGTATTCCTGCTGAAGCAGGATTCCTCCCTGGGCAACACAGTGCTCGACCAGGAGGCCACCCTAGCCCTCATGGCGGAATTGGTAGGAAAGGGCCACGACGTGGGCACCCTGCGCTTCTGGTGGCACACTCACGGATCCGGAGACACTTTCTGGTCTGCTACCGATGACGAAGCCATCAACCTGCTCGGCAAAGATGGCTACATGCTCTCATTGGTGACTAATACCCGAGGCGACCTGAAGTTACGCCTGGGGATGCAGAAGCCCTTCCACATCGACATCGACAATCTGCAGTCTAGGGTAATCCATTCGGTGACTAAAGAAGAAGAGGACCAGTGGGGGAAGGAGTACGACGACAAAGTCACCGAGAAAACCTTCACCACGGGCCACCTGGGTGGGCACAACTGGAAGACTCGATATGGTAGTGGGATGCACCAAAGTTGGATGGATGACGGCCTCGGTATCGGCTTCGGGAACCCTATACTCGGCGGAGGTGGTATGCGATCGCTACCCGTAAACTACAAACCCCCCGGTGATAAGGGACTGACTCCGTCCGCGACAGGCATCGAGGAAGAAGACTTCGAGCTCGGAGTTGGGTTCCAGGAAGTCACTGACCCGGGCACCGAGAATGCCTTCGAGAAAAGTGAGGCAGCTTGGGATGCGTTGGGCGTTGCCGACTTCGACAAGGATAAGCTCCTCGAGATGCGGAAGAAGAATGTCATCTCTGATGAGCTCACGGCCGAGTGCATCGACATCCTTGCCTCTTTCTCGGATACATAGGAGGACTCATGGCAACTACTCTGTCTCCGGAAGAGAGACTCACAATGTTCCACCGCCAACTCGATCTAATCCACCCGGAAGAAGCTGCGAAGCTACAGGTAACTGTGATCGGGGCAGGAGCTATCGGCTCCTTCACCGTGCTGGCTCTGGCCAAGATCGGGGTAACCAACATCACGGTGTACGACGAGGACACCGTCGAAGACCACAACCTACCCAACCAGTACTACCGGTTGGAGGATATCGGCAAGAAGAAGGTCGTAGCACTTGCTGAGATCGTCGAAGCCTTCACGGGCGTGCAGATTACACCCGTCGCAGAGATGTACGTTGCCCAGCCCGTCAGCGGAGTGGTGATCAGCGGCGTCGACTCGATGGATGCACGTATGGAAATCTGGAAGAACCTGAAAGGTTTCTACCCGGACCACTATCTCGACGCACGTATGGGTGCCGAGGTGGGCCAGATCTTCGCAGTAGAACCTGCGAATTTCCTGTCCGCCGAAGAGTACGAGGAGAAGAAGCTGTTCCCCTCTACCGAAGCAACGCCTGGGGCGTGTACTGCGAGATCGACGATGTTCTGTGCTAATGGCCTCGCCTCGCTCGTAACCGCCCAAGTAAGCAACATCATCAATGGGCGTAGGACAAAGAACATGACAATAGACTTCCGGAACTTCACAATCTCGGAACCTGTAGTCTAGTTCTAAGCCACATCTGAAAGGGGGACTCTCCCCCTTTCTTTAGCTCTAAGATACCCGCACTTTCCGGTATAAGGGCCATGAACCCATAATAGGAGTACGTAATGAAAACAGTAGAGAGTAGGGTAGCAGTCAGTGACGCAGTCAAGAGGATGACGCTTAGGAGCATCTTAGGCGCAGCATCGAAAGAGTATGAGCGCCTGCGCAAATCTAAGCAGGCCTTCGAGAAAAAGGCCAAGATGCGGAGACTGCGTACAGGAATCATCAAGTGCACGGAGATGCTGAAGTTTGCCCCTGGCGACACAGCAGGTGCGCTACTCGCTGAAGGCGCAGACTTTCTGAAGAAAGAAGGGCTCACCGAGAAGCAGCGCCGGGTAATCTACACTGCCCGGTACGCCCTCGGCCTCTTTACCGTGATCACCGAGACAGGAAAAGTCCCGGACACGAAGAAGAGGAGGTCGAACACCAAGAGACAGCCGAGCAAGCCGATGAAGGCGATCGCCAAGGCGAAGAAGAAGGTAGCACCACCCGAGAAGGAAAGCTTGGTCGAAGAGGTGAACCTCGAAGGCCTGGTCGATAAGATCGGTAGCCTCGAAGCAGACCTAGAGGTGTATCGGGGGATGCTAGCAACCGCCGAAACAGAGCGGGATGAGGTTAAGGAACGCCTGAAAGGTGCGCGCAAGGGAGCAGCTGCGTTGGACGAACTGCTCGCACGGAAAGAAGCAGAATTGAGTGCGCAGGCCACGGTGATCACTACCCTACGTGCTGACGTCGAGCAAGGGGAAGTTGTGCTCGGGCGGGTAAAGGGGACAGCCGAAGACAACCACGCTGTGGCCACTGCCTTGAGAGCCGATAACGATAAGCTGGGCCTAGAGGCGGCTATCTCGAGCGGAAAGATCGACAAGCTGGAAGTGAGAGTGGAAACCCTCCAGGAAGAGCTAAGCACGCTGAAGGCGGAGCCCGTCCGTAAAGTCCTGAAGGCTGTGCAGGAAGAACTTCGGCTGACCACCCGAGACAGGAATGCAGCCGTCGAGGACCGAGAGAAGTTCCAAGCCCTCGCCACGGAGCGCCACAAGAAACTAGAGATGTTCGAGAAGCAGAACGGCGGGACCGCCGAAGATGCTGGCCTGTGTGAGGATGTCCGGCAGCTTGCTGCTGCTGACATCGACCCGGAACTATTCAAACGAGTAGTCCTCGGCCTACTCAGCTAGGGGGAGTAGTGCGGCCTGCCAGTATGGGGGCCGCATTATTAGTCCCTAATAACTCTCCCGCGTATGGTATAAGAAGTATGAACCCACTACAGGAGGAAGCTAATGTGGCGAGTGCTTCTCATGGCCACGTTGTTGTGGCCAGCGACCAGTTACGCCCAGCCAACCGAGCTGGGCAGTTTGATGGGGGGCATGAAGTATGCCCAGTGTGGTGAGCGCAATGCCCACCTCAAAGACATCACCGAAAGGGATTGCGTGTACGATGCAACGCACGTGATCCTGTATGAAAAAGACAAAGACCTTGTGGCAGGTATCCTAGCCTCGACAAGGTACAGCGCACCTGCCCGGACCCTCGCCCGATTCGAAGCCGTGAAGAAGGCGATGGCAAAGAAGTACGGTATCGGTGCCTCAGTCGAGGGCACCACCGCTAGGACCTGGTCAGTAGATGGCTGGGTTCTCTATGTCAACGTCCTCCTCGACGCCGAGGAGGATATGTACCTAGTAAACCTGGGAGTGTTCACCCAGGAATACTGGGACCTCGTGATGTGAACCGAAGCAGCGAGCGAGTGCTGTCCCAACAGGGATAGTGCTCGTTCTCTTACATAGGAGCGCAACTGTGGGAAACACCTTGGCCACAAAAGCAATAAACTGGGGACTCATGGCCGGGAAAGTCGAGAAGGAGGGAAGCACACTCCTCTTCGCTAAGATTCACGGTGGTGCATATGTCGTAGTACCTGAGAGCCCGCGTGCAATAAGCGCAGCACCGATGGTGGTCCTGAATCCGGACCAACCCATTGTGCGGGGGGGACTAGCGAAGAGGTTTGCCGCCGAGCTATTGGGGGTACACCACCGCCGGGTATCTGCCTACGTCATTTCGTGCATGATTAAAGCAACCACTGAATCGTATAAGCTGGGTTCGTTCGACCCGGCGAGCATCGTCAGCCGGATGCTCCCCTTCGAAATCGCGTTGGGAGACGGGGATCCACCGTCCTCCCTAAGCATGTTCCCTACCCCGGGATGGATCATAGAACTCCTAGAATATCAGGAACTGAATATCTCCTGGGTAGATGTAAAAGAACTGTTGGAGAGTTTGCTCCCCCGCAGTTTACTAGTAGATCCGAGAACAGACTTTGACGCAGACTCCTGGGTGCTGGCAACAACGCATAATGTAAGCCAGGATTTGGTAGTGCTAATGGAACACCATGGGTATGCTCTCCGCAGAAGAGGGCCGCGGAGGAAAGAATGAGCAACATAATTACGGAGACCACCACCATACCCGTCGCTAAAGGGATACTGGCCAGCAACAAGTACGCCCGGAGTATCATCAAGTATAATGACACCCGGAGTATCGAGATCGTCCCAATAGCCTCACACTCTGTCTGGACCCCTGCCCGGAACAAGTACCTGGATACACAGACCGGAACGGAGTACGACCCAGACTCCTTAACACCACGGCTGCGGGGACACATCTACCACGTGTATCCCGCAGCGAATGACTGCTACGTAGTTGAAAGCCGGTACCGGGTATGGGATGAAGAAACCCAGCCCGTACTGGAAGAGTGCCAGGCAGTCCCTTGTACCTCCGCCGGAGTTACACTCAACGGAGCCGATAAGGGAAAGAAGTCCTACTACGGACAGTTTCGCTATGTGCGGCTGCATGCTGTGTATTGGGAGCGTATGCGTTCCCGAGCAGTGCTACTGGGTTGGGAGCTGCACAAGATAGCAACAACCCCGGGAGTAACCTTAGACTACCTGAAAGACACAATCGCTGGACTGGATGTGCCTATCCCTAGCGACGAAGATCTGGAGCACGGAAGGATAGTGGCGGAGAACACCAGTGCTTTACTGCAGAACACCTTCGACCCCCTCTGTGGGAAAGATCCGGTTGAATGGGCGAAGCTACAAACAACATTGGCTACCCTACAAGAAACGCTGAAGGAAGCTGGGCAGAATGTAGTCCCCGTAAAAATTCTTCCCGCAGTGTATGAACTCTTGACGCAGCTTCCCTGGGGGGATAAAGTGACGTTCATGGAAGACACGGTACACATCGAATTTTCCCAAGGAACCCTGCAACTCTCTCCCACTGTTGTAGCCTATAACGGCAGTGCCTCTGCGGAAACTCTCTCCACAAAGAAGACCAAGAGTAGATTGGCGAAGTTGTGGAAAATTGAGAAGTGACCCTACTGTTTCTCTATCATTGCTTTACTTTCTTCTCAGTCTGTTATGATTTAGTTAACATATTAAGAAGAAATAAAAATAGAAATAGAGTAAACATAGGGGTACCCCCCTCAAATCAACCAAAATCCGGTCAGAATTATCAGTTCCTAATATTCGACACCTAACCCTAACCTCAGAGGAATCTACAAATGTCCGACCTTGTACCACACATCGATCAACTCATTCAGAAAGACTTGGAGGACTTCGCCCACACCTTCAACAACCTCACCCAGTACGTAGCCTGCCTCAAAGCATTAGGCATTCCTTTCAAGAAGTCCATGACACCTCTTCAGGTACATGTAACCGCCGGTAAACATGCTGGGAGCACTCTACCAGTGAGTAAGGTCCTGTTAGACGCTAACGGCATTACTGTCTGGGCAACCATTGATGGTGCCCCTCAGCGAATTCAAAAAGTAGTTGGTAACCTTCTAACCCCAGTAGGAGAAAACGATGGCCAAGCCTGATGAAGGAGTTATCCTCCACCTCGATGACATCCGCCTCAACACCGACGGCATGCGGAACTGCCGAAGTAACGTAGAAGACGTCGAAGCCCTCGCCCAGGACATTCTGGAAGAGGGGAAGCTTCTCAACCGCATAGGGGTGTGGAAGCCGGAAGGTAAAGACTACTATGTACTGAACTATGGCTACCGGCGTTTCGCCGCATTGCTGTACCTGCGTGAAACCGCCCCGGATTTCTTCAAAGCCATGATGCCGCTCGAGTGCTCAGAGCACAAGGGAGACCTGGATGAGGCCCTTACCCGGAATCTCCGGGAGAACATCACCCACCGGAAGATCACCAAGGTAGACTTAATGAACCATGTCTACTACTTGCACAGCGCCCGGGGATTGACCGAGATGGAGATTGCTAAGGCAATCAACATGTCCCAGCCCAGCGTCTCCGGGATGATGGGTGTGAAGCTCAACTGTATCCCCGGAGTAGTGAAGGCTATGAAGAAGGGGCTGATCGCTCTGGAAGTAGCGAAGAAGTTAGCTACTATGCCGCATGACAAGCAGGAGGAGGCTCTCGCTACGTTGCTTGAGAATCCAGACCTGAAGAAGGCCTTCGGCAAGTTGGTGGACAAGAAGTTAGGTCTTGCTGCTCCGAGTAAGAAGACCCTGCGGGAGAAGATTAAGCAGATCTCTACCTATGGTGGTGCTCGGGACGTAGAATACCGTGCTGGCGTTGTTCTAGGGCTTCAGTATGCCCTGGGTGCCTGCGCCGAAGAAAAGTTGCTCCTCGAGCCAGGTGCGGACCTCCAGACGGAAGCTCCGGTGCAACCAGCGAAGGGCCAACGTATCCGGGCCAAGAAAGCAAAGCTTGAGCAGTTTGACCCTGATGCTGAACCAGCTTCTCCGGAAACAACATAACATGGGTAGACCTGGCAAGGAGATCTCATCCCTAGAACGGTACATTCGTGCAGCGTACCCGCTCGTCCATGTAGAGACGGCTGAGGAGGAGCGGGTACTGGAGGAATTGATTCGTATAACCAACGCCAAGAACATGTTGCTATTCAGCTTTGATATTGCTGCGGGCTACCGGAAATTTGACCGGGAGCTCGGTGCCTTCGAAGATGTCTTCGACGAGGGTACTAAGATCGAGGATGCTGGAGCAGCAATACCGCTATTCACTGAAACTAAGGCAGCAGGCGTGCTAATGCTTCCGGACTTTCATAACCTATTCAATGACCCAGCAGCACTGCGCCTACTGCGCAATAGCCTGGCACTGCGGTACGACGAAGATATCAAAGTGCTGGTCTTAACTTCCCAGGTAGTAGATCTCCCCACCGACCTGCGGAGGCAAGTAGCTATCGTCGAGTATGCACTACCCCAGCGGGAGGACCTAGCGGAACTATTGGCCGAGCAGGTAGAGGATATGGAGGGGGACCTACGTCCAGCTACACAGGATGAGTATGCTTCCATAGTGGAGGCTGGACGGGGGCTAACCCTCCTGGAGTTTGAGAATGTTATTGCAGTCAATGCAATCGCTCACAACCAACTCCAGGCGAAGCAAATGATCTCCGGGAAACGGGAGATTCTGCGAGGCTCCAAGTCATTGGAGTACATCCAGAACGACCTCAACCTGCACGATGTCGGTGGGCTCGAAGGGGTACTGAAGTGGTTAGAGCTGCGGAAAGCTGCATTCACCCCGGAAGCTCGAGAGTTTGGTCTGCCTGCACCTAAGGGTGTCCTACTCGTTGGTCATCCGGGCTGCGGGAAATCGCTGGTATGCTCAGTGATTGGGAATGCCTGGGGCTTCCCGCTCATCCGCTTCAATATGGGAGCTGCCTTCTCAAAGTGGCAGGGTGAATCTGAGGCAGAAATTCGTGAGGCCTGGAAGATGGCGGAAGCTACTGCTCCGTGCATCCTGTGGGTGGATGAAATTGACAAGGCGCTAGGTGGGATGGGTGGTGATGGAGACAACGGTACGGGGAATCGTATCCTTGGTGACCTCCTCACGAAGATGCAGGACAACACTAAGGGTGTGGTAGTTGTAGCTACCTGTAATGATGTCTCCGGGCTACCCTCTGCGATTCTGCGGAAAGGTAGATTCGATGAGATCTTCTTTGTAGACCTGCCGGGGGAGGGCACTCTCGCCGAGATTCTGGCTATCCACTTGATGCGGAGAGGACAGCCAGGACCAGACACCTACACCCCAGAAGAGTGGTCGGATACTGTCCAAACTTTGCTCGGGTTAGTTGGGGCTGAAGTTGAGCAAGCAGTGATCGAGGCTATGTACGGAGCCTTCAACGCTGGTAGAGACCTTCTACCAGAGGATATTCAAACAGCAGCTAAGGCTGTAAAGCCCTACTGCGTCCTGAAATCGGAGGAAGTAAAATGGCTCCAGAATTGGGCGGAGTCTCGGGCGGTTCCAGCCTCCTTAGACGTCTTGGATTATCAGAAAGCCCTCAGCTATCGAAAGTCGTTGGGGCTCGCCTTCCCTACGGATACACCAATCTCTACGGCCAAGAATCCGCGGGTAAAACGAGCCTAGCACTATGGCTGTGTGGCATCGTACAAAATGTGCAACCAGTGTATTGGTTTCCCTTTGAACCTTTACCGGAGAAAGCCCACATAGCTTCTCTTCGGGTAGACCTGGGTAACTTGCGCATTCCACAGGGCATCGACACCTTCCCTCAGGTGATAGATGCGCTACCTCGGCTAGGTCCCTCCTTCGTGGTGATAGATTCCATCGATGCTATCGCTACGGGGGAGGGTGCCGTGGTAACTGCTGGACTACAGGGAGTACATCCGTATTTGAAGGAGATGGCTAGTTTGCGGGGGGAGCTAGCTGCTAACAAGACTACCGTCGTACTAATCTCACAGATACGGAGTAACCCTAACCGGAACTACCGGAGGTTCTCCAGCCTGTACAACATGGGCCACATGCTCTCGGCTGCTGTACGGCTACATCATGTATCCCGCAGCACGAAGTTCGGAGAGAAGTCGTGGTCCTCGGTAGAGATTACAGCGACAATCAACACTTCAACCCCGCCCGGACAAACGGGAACACTAGTATTGCATCCTACCCTGGGTATGTGCCCGGAAGCAGAGATGATGGATTGGCTTAGAGAGAAGCATGGCTCGACCTGGAGATCTACCCTGGGACTCAAGCTGCCTAATGGTAGGGAAGCGGCAGTCGCATTCATCCGGGAGAACGAAGATGTGTATCACGAAATGTGGAGACTGTTATGAAGAAGACAGTGGAAGTAGTGGTCTTGCCCGATGGAACTATCGAGATGGAAGCTCATGGCTACAAGGGAGACGGCTGCGAAGCAGCACTGAAGGATATTGCCGGGGGCCTCAAGAAGAAAGGTATAAAGAAGAAAGCAGAGTACTACAGCAAGGCCCCCGGCCTGAAGAAGAAGGTGTGATATGCAAGGACAGCTACCTTCCATGCGCATCTCCGGGATTGTTGGGCGCTCACGTGTAAATGGGCCGGGGGAGCGAGTACTCCTTGCGGTACAGGGGTGCTCCCTGCGCTGCCCCGGCTGTATCAATAAAGACCTGTGGAACCCAGAAGGCGGAAACCTGGTTGAAGTGGTGGAGTTAATGGACCTGCTCCACCTGCTACGAGGGCCGAAGAAAGGAACTAGAGGTTTGACAATCTCCGGGGCAGAACCCTTCGACCAACCTAATGCCTTGCGCACACTCCTGCGGACAGTGGAGGATTGGTTTACCGACACCATAGTGTTCACCGGGTATACTGTTGAGCAGCTGCTAGAAGATAACAGCCGAGCAGCATGCATGCCCCACATCGACGCTCTGATTACTGGTCCCTACCAGCAGGAAAATAGAAGCCTTACCGGGTTGCGGGGGTCTACCAACCAGAAGATCGTCATTAACCATACATCCCACCTCGACGAAAAAACACTCGAGCAGTTTCAGCAGGAGATTGAAATACATGATGGTGGAATCGTTACTGGGTTCCCAGGATAGGAGAAGACATGTCGGCGTATTTGATTTGTAAAGCAGAACTGACGAAGAGTGAGGTACTCGCTGGATTGGCACAGCTGGGGTTCACCGAGGAGCAGATCCTCATCCAGGACGGGCAGAACCTGTATGGATACCATGGGGATATCCGCCCGGAAAAGTCGGACATCACTATCAGACGTAAGCATCTAACCAACTCCTCGAACGACCTGGGCTTCCAACGCGGCGCAGATGGGAAGTTCAAGATGATCGTTTCGCAGTATGACAAAGGCGCTCTGGTGCGGAAGTTCAAAGGCACCAACACTACCTTCGAAAGCCTATTCAAGCAGGCTGTAGGGGTAGGGAAAACTGTGGCGAACGCTAAGAAGAAACGGTATCGAGTGAATATGCCGAAAGGGGGTCTCCAATGGGGTACCCCGATTCGGCTATCTCTTACGAAAGGCGGCTAGAGCTCGGTATCAACCTGAGCTGAGCCCCACTCTTCCTGCAAGGAAGGATCAGCAGTAACCAGGCTAACAGCGGTGGTCTCGATGGGGACGATTCGTCCAGGAATGATCGTAATGGTCTCCTGAACGATGAGTCCCTGCGAGTCCACTGCCATGGTATGCGTCGGAATATTACATTGTTCCAAGTAATATGCCCCAACAGTGTTATCTTCGGTGTCCCGCATAAGCAGGAGGATACCGGTAGGTACCCGGAAGATATCTGATGCAAGGTTCAACCATGTATTCTCATACCCTGGCGCTTCATGCACCGCGGGGAGAGCTCCGGTCAAACCAGGACCATACTTACTCGTGCCCGTTGTCTTGAAGGGCTGCAGGTAATCCGGGACATTTCCCCCGAACATGTCAGTGATCGACTCGACCAGCACATCACTAGTGTCTCCGGTGGAGTACCATGCATAAAGAACCCGGAGAAGCGAAGGTCCGTGGTACATAATCCGACCAAGAGTAACCTGGCGCACAGTCCGCCCACGGAAGAAGTAGGAACGCTCACTTCCAATTTCGTGGAACTGCTGTACTGCCGAGTTCTGTGCAACAGCAAAGTTCTGTGCGAGTCCGATAGGGTACACGGCATTCGCGGCAGCTCCGCCTAGTGCCTGCAGGAACGGAGGTCCTACGCAAATCAGTGTATTCCTACCCGTAAGGGAGTTATGGGCCCGTAGGCCACCCTGGACATGCTGCGACCAAGGTTTCC
>Ga0080013_1004571_pt1 | contig 13543 bp, 9 predicted proteins | sample ETNvirenome_6_85_FD_69236 | JGI IMG/M metagenome (GOLD analysis project Ga0080013, IMG submission 69236) | Marine viral communities from the Pacific Ocean - ETNP_6_85 (SPADES assembly) (version 2) | ecosystem: Environmental > Aquatic > Marine > Oceanic | place: Pacific Ocean | collected 2013-06-19 | reverse complement strand
GATGCTTTAGTTTCTGATGAACTTCAGAATGAATTTTTAAGTCAGAGTATGGATAGTGTTGATTTGAATATTGATTTCACTTCTTATAATAATTTTGTAAACTTTAGTTCGGCTAAAAAACGAATTCAAAATTTTAAATATAAAGTAGAATTAATTGAATCGTATACTGAAACAAGTGCTTCCTATATTGGAGTTAGTGGTTCAGGAACAGATTTGGCTGAATGGCATCATAAAATTAAAGATGTTAAAAATAATTTTGATCCGTTTGAAAATTATATGTATTTTAAAAGTTCTTCTTATGTCTCTTCATCACTTGGAACTTTTTATGATAATGCATGGCCTAAAACAGCTGGTTCAGGAACTATAACTGATCCGTATGTTCTAGCTCACACAACAGGATCTACAGCAAAAAGTTGGTTTAATAACTCGTTAATTAGCTCATCAGCGTATGATGTTGACAATTTTAATAAGTTGAGTACTATTTTACCAGAACATATAAAATTCGATACTTCTAATGATACCTACCTAACTTTGGTAGATATGATAGGACACCATTTTGATAATATTTGGGTTTATATAAAAGCTTTAACAGATGTTTATGATAGAAGAGAAAAATTAACAGAAGGTATATCTCGAGATTTATTAATGAGCGTTGGGCAATCTCTTGGTTGGGAACTCAAAGATGGTAAGGATATGATTTCATTATCGAAATATGCTTTAGGAAAAGAAGTTACTGGATCTTCATATTCAAACTATTCGGAAACATCTGAACGTGATATATCAAGAGAAATTTGGAGTCGTATTATAAATAACATGCCTTTCTTCTTAAAGAACAGAGGAAGTGTTAGGGCTATAAAAGGTTTGATAAGTGCTTATGGTATACCATCTACTATTCTAAGAGTTAAGGAATATGGCGGCCCTGATTTGCCAGATGATGCTACACCGCAGTTTGAAATTTCTAGAAAATTTACTAAAGCTTTAGATTTTAGAAGTAGTCAATATGTTCATACAGTATGGACATCAGACGATTCTTCAAATAGACATCCCGATACTATTGAATTTAGATTCAGAGCTGCTACTGGATCTGATCAGATAATAGTAGAGAAACAAGATAGCGATGGTAATCCAGACTTTTTTATAAGATTGAAAGACAATGATTCAGTTGACGATTATGGTTACGTGTCTTTTATGATATCCGGTTCAGATGGTTATAAAGAGGTATCTTCATCTAACTTCCCTGTATATGATGGAGATTTTTATTCTGTTATGGTACAACGAACTTCTGGCAGTGATGATATAAATGTTTCACAGTCTTATCAATTGGATGTGGGTAAATACGATGCTGGTTTTAGTAAGGTAGATTTGTATAGTCAGAATACATTAGATATGTCGAACTCTTCTTCTTATAACGGACAATGGTCGGGTAGTGGAACTGTTTATTTGGGTGGTAAAACTGATGTTTCTGGAGTTGGTATTAGATTTAGTGGCTCATTAATGGAATACAGACATTGGACTGAAATGTTAAATACTGGCTCATTTAAAAATCATATTGGTAATCCAAAAGCTTTTGATGGAAATACTATTTCATCTTCTTATAATAATATGGTATTGAGATATTCATTTGATGACAATAAAGATTTAAGTTCAGACACAGATGGTATTCGTGATGTTAGTGCGAATCAGACTGCTACTTATTCAGGCTCTCATAGTGGGTTTACGGGGAATTTTTACAGAAACGTTACCGATGAAACCAAATCAAATGTTCCAAGTATAGGAGCACTTCGTAGGGTTACAAATAAAATTAGGATTGAAAGTAATAAAGTAAAACCAGGATTTAGTTTAAATGCAGATCAAAGAGCAACTATTAGTGCTTATGATACAGCTCCGAATGATTCAAATAGAGTTGGTGTATTCTTCGCTCCTACAGATGTTATTAATAATGATATAATAAATTCTGTTGCTAATTTGAATTTTGATCAGTATTTAGGTGATCCTAGAGATAGATCAAAATTAGAATATCGTGGATTAAAATCTGTATCTGATAACTATTGGAAAAAGTACACTTCACCAAATAATTTTTGGGATTATATAAGGTTGTTAAAATATTACGACCAATCATTATTTCCACAAATTAGAAAAATGATACCAGCAAGGGCTAAACCAAATTTAGGTATTCTTGTAGAACCTAATATTTTTGAAAGACCTAAAACAATTATAGGTAGAGATCCAGAAGTTACTACCCATTATTATAGTCAATCTATAGATGTATCGAATGACGTTGTTGTAGTTACTTCATCATTTAATATTGGGAAATCTATTGATGATTATGATCAATGGACGGGTAGAATTGATATGTTCAGTTACGAAACAGGATCTTCTGTCATATCATCTAGTGGTGAGTTTCCATTTTATTCGTCAAGTATAACAGAGTTTGCAGATAGAGAGGCTGGTTTGTCTATATGGCAACGAATTAATGATCCAGCTGATGAATATTATGCGGATGTTACAATGTCGTTTGGTGATTTTCATTATAATGAATTTCAACAGCCGTCTATAAGTGGCTCTAGATTACACTATCGTAATCAAAAGCTGGCTAAATTTTATTCAACACCATATAGTGCTTCGATAGATAATTACCATTCTTCTTCTTGGTATCCCGTTGATATTGATAATTTAGCTGAAGAAAGACAAGCATTATTTAATTCTTATTATGCTGGTGTTAAAAATACATTAAGAACCACTCAAGATGGTGGACCACCAATTGAAGTAACAATAACATCACCAACAAAACTCGTCACAAAAGATGAAGGAGAATCAACATTGGATACAGGTGAAGGTGTTGTTGCTAAATTCAAACCTAGGAAGAAAAAGGTTAAGGGTGGTATACGCAGAAGAAAGCCTGGAAGAAAACCGCCGTCAGCAGAGAAAGCAATAGAAGTAGCTCAACAAGTAAAGGGTGATTTCTTAACTACTAAAGAAACAGCGGATATTATAAAAGATTTTGAAAAAGTCAGTAAAACTAGAAAGAAAAAGAGAAGGCCAAAGAAAAAGAAGAATAGACCACTAAGTCGTCAAAGAGCAGCAACTCCTGCTTCAGGCTTAGGCACACGAACTTCTGATCCTAGAAGTAAAAAACCAAAGAAACAAGGTAAAGGTAAGGGTAAGAAAAAACGTGGACGCTTAGGTGGTAGAAGAAGAAGATAATTTTTTTAATAAAAAGTCAGAATGGTAATATTTATATATGAATCAAAAAATAAAATCCATTTACACAAATTAGGAGTTTTTTATGGGATTTCTAAATAACACTACAGTTACCGTAGATGCTATTTTAACTAAGAAGGGTCGAGAGTTATTAGCACAAGGAACTAACGCATTTAATATAACAAAATTCGCATTGGCAGATGATGAAATTGATTATCGTTTATACGATACTTCACATCCTAATGGAACTGATTACTATGGGGCAGTAATTGAAAACATGCCTTTATTGGAAGCTTTTCCAGATGAAAATCATATAATGAGATATAAATTGGTGACTCTTCCAAAGAATACTCAAAAAATGCCAGTAATTAGTATACAGCCAGAATCAGTAACATTTACTGCTGGTGGCGGTTTAAATCAACCTAAGATAACTATAACACCATCAACAGCTAATGTAGCAGATAGTTCTTATACTTTCATTTTACACGACCAAAGTATAGCTAGTATGGTTGTCGGTCAGCCAGCTGGTGGACAGGGTGGTGGTGGCGCTACAACGCCTTTCTTCTTAGGTGAAGATGATGTACCAAATAGTAAAACTCTTGTTGCTGGTACTGTAAGGCTTGGTGTTTTACCACTAGCTTCTACAACTACAACTACTGGAAAATCTACACAATTGACTGTAGTAGGTAATGATACAGGGGCTACTACATCTATAACAGTAACAAATAAGGTGATTTTGACTGGATCACTAATGTAATTAGGAGTAAAATATGTCAGTATATAAAGAATTTAACATTCAACCACCTGAAAGTCCTGAATCAGGGGATGTGATAAGTAATGTAAAAGACATCGTTTCATCAGGAATGTGGGCAAATGCTGCAAGTAGTATAACTGCTTTTTATACATCATCTACTCAATCGGGTAGCAATTATGAACATTATTTAGATGTTTATGCTGCTGATCCTGCTTCAGACTCTGCTGCTAAACCACAATTTTCAGTTGCGTATGGTCATTTCCACGGAAGTGGTTCGGCTGGTACGTTGGGTGTTAGTGGTAACAGAGCTTCTGCTGGTATATATAGGCAATTATCACAGACTCTTTTAGGTCCTAATGAAGATAAATTTACATTTGCTGGTACTGGTGATTATATTACACCAGATTATGTTTATGCTATAGCTATTTCAAGACAACAACTTCGTGAAAAGATGGATCCAGGTAATTGGGAACTGCATGTAAGTGCTAGTGGCGCTGTAGGAATGGGTGATATTGGAACATTAAAATTAATTGATGATAGTGGTGCTACAGCAAATGCTTCAGTAAATCAAGGCGGTAGAGTTTTTAATATTGTTAGTGGTTCGATTGCAAGTGGTACTGCTGACGTTGATACAACAGCTGCTAATCAACCTGGTGGTGGTCTTGGATTATTTTATCCTGATTTAGGTATACTAATTTTTAATGGTCCAGTTTTAAATGCATCTGCTTCATTAAATCACATATCTGCTTCAAATACAGAAGGTGGGAATGTTGGTAAATTTTATGGAGCTCTAACAAGTTCACAACCTCCATATTTTGCTGCTCGTAGAGAAGAGATTATAACATCTCAACATTACTTCTGTAGGATACCTAACAAAGAGTTTAATTTTAGTTCTAATCCATCGTTTGCTACATCTTCAGATGGTTCTTTTACACAATCGACATTCTTTAAAAATCCGAAAACATTTATTACACAAGTAGGACTATATAATGATGATGGCGAACTGTTAGCAGTTGCTAAACTGAGTAAGCCATTGTTGAAATCATATTCAAGAGAAGCAATTGTCAAAGTCAAATTAGATTTTTAATCTTAGGAGATAACGGTCATGTTCAAACGACTAGACCCAACTGACGTTGATAGAACTCCATTTAAAGTATACAAACAGTTTACTGTTACTAACGAGGATAGTGGAAGTTTTGTATACAATTTCAGAGCAGTAAGTGCTAGTGCAGCACAACGTAATCAATTTAATAAAGATACAGCCGCAGTAACTTCATATCAGTCTGCCAGTTTTTATCATTTACCTTCGTGGTTTATGTTAAACCATAGATATTACAGACAAACTTCTGGTGGTGTTGCCAGAACAACTCCCTTGAATCCATATAATAATTTTGGTTCTAATTCAGATAAACAATATAGAATGTTACATCAATCAGCCTCGGTAATAACAGTACCTAAAGATTTATATGGTGAAAGGATTAAACCTAAATCAATAACTTTAAAAGACGATAGCACTGCCTCAACTGTGACAATGGTTGATGATGGGGAAGGTAATTTATACGATACAGATTTATCTCAGAGTTTTGCTACGTTTGCTTCAGGTGGATTTTTGGATACTGATATAATGAAATCTACTGCCAGTTTTGCTGGTAATGTCTTTTATGAAGAGGGTATAATTGCAATTACAAATACTGGTTCTAAATTTATAGATGTTGGAACAGGAGAAAGTTCTGATGGTTGGGAATTAGAATATAAAGCTCAAGTAACACTTAACGAATATTCTTATTTCTGTGTGATAGGTGAAAATGAATTCAATACTTCAACAAATATATCAACTACATATCAGAAGAGTGGTAGTATAAATGTTTCAGGTTCTGATGCTTGGGCATTTTTCCCACCAGGGGACGCTAAATATCAATCAGGATCTTACAAACATCATTATGAACAAGCTACAGAATATGAACCATTCGTTACACATTCTGAATTTAGGCCATATGTAACTAAAGTTGGTTTATATAATGACTTTGACGAGTTAATAGCTATCGGTCAATTATCTGCTCCAATTAAAAATGAAAAGGATTTAGCTCTTGGATTTGTAGTTAGGTTTGATGCATAATGGGCAAGTTTAAAAAAATAATGGAATTAACTTCTGATATAAAACCAGATGTTATCAAAAGCTTTAATATAAAGGATTCTTTAAATACTAAAATGTGGAAAGATGGTAAATTAAAACCAGAAATAAGAGAGAAGCTTTTAGTTATAGGTAAGAACTTTTTTCAAGATTTAGAATTGGATGCTAAGTTATATGATATTACTTTAACTGGCAGTATTTCAAATTATAATTGGTCTAAGTTTTCAGATGTAGATTTACATTTAAGAATTAAGTTTAGTGAAGTTGACGATGATGCTGACTTTGTAAAAAATTATGTATTGGCAAAGAAAACAATTTGGAACAATAAACACGATATTACTATTTATGGATTTCCTGTAGAAGTTTATGTAGAAAATGTAGGAGAATCCCATGTTGCTTCTGGACTGTATTCTATTTTAAATAATAAATGGTTAGTAGTGCCGAAGAAAAAAGAATTACAAATTGATTTGGATGATATCCGCTCTAAAGCAGAGGGTTATTTAGGTTCAATTCCAGTATTACAAAATATGATGAAAGATGGTAAGTATAAAGAAGTAATTACGATGGTGGAAAAGATACAAAATAAATTAAAAAGAATGAGAAGTTCTGGATTAGCTAAAGGTGGTGAGTTTTCAGTTGAAAATCTCGCATTTAAAGCTTTAAGAAGATCGCCATTTATAGGTGATATTATTCAAATGAAAAATGATGCGTATGATAAAGGTCTGTCAATGGAAAGAACGCACCATTTAATGGAGAGAGTAGATTATTTAGAACTTGCTAAACAATTGATTAAGCAGTATGGTTTAAATTCTAAAATAAAATTCGGATCAGGTAAAAACTTTGGTGAATATATTCCTGAAACTGATACTGTAACTCTTAGAAGGTCATATGGTTCTATTAAAGAATTTATTATAACTGTATTACACGAAATAAAACATGCTCTTGATGCTAAAAGATTAGGTACGAAAAAATTTATAAAGAAATACACCCAAGCAGGAACAATGGCTGCTTACGATGGATTAGATCCACATGACGATAATAAGTGGGAAGAGAAGGCAGAAAGATTTGCTAGAGAACAATTATCTAAATGGTTATAAAATAAATTCGTATTTGAGATAATTTCTTTATATATATTATTAATGTTGACATTTAATTTGGTTATTAAAAAATTCTGATAGGTTTTTTATTAAAATATCTTTGCCCTGAATTATATAATCTCAATTAAATATTAACAAGTAACAAGTACAAGTTACAAGTATTTATTAACAAGTATTACAAGTATTAATTATGAAATCAAGAAGTGCCAAGAATAAAGGCAAGAGACTTCAGAACAATGTCAGAGATCTTTTGTTGGAAACCTTTAATCAATTAGAACCCGATGATATCAAATCTGCTATCATGGGTGAATCAGGAGAAGATATAAAATTGTCTCCAGCCGCTCGAAAACTAATCCCTTATTCATTTGAATGTAAGAATCAAGAAGCCTTAAATATATGGTCATCATTAGAACAAGCAGAATCAAATGCTGGTGATTACGATCCCGTTTTGATATTTAAAAGAAACAGAACTAAAACATATGCAGTTATTGAAATAGAAAAATTTATAGAATTAATTCGGATGAATCGGTGAAATTAGTAAATCTTCTAAATAGAGTAATAGGAAATAATGGTAGGCTTTTAAAGAAAGCAAATGAATATATGTATTGGTCTCCTTTTACTTCACATCACAAACCAAAATTACAGATAAATATAAAAACTGGCAAATGGCATTGTTGGATCTCCAATCAAGGTGGTCATAATCTATTTCAGTTATTTAAAAAGTTAAAGGCAAACAGAGAACAATTTACAGAGTTGGGCGAGTTAGTTGGAAAACCATCCCATTCACTATCATCAAATCGTGAGAAAGTCAATGAAAAAATATTAAGATTGCCAAATGAATTTAAACCAATGTGGACAAATGGTGGTAGTATAATTCAGAGACATTCGTGGGTATACTTACAGAATAGAGGTATTACTAAAGGTGATATCCTCAGATATGGAATTGGTTATTGTGATGGTGGCTTGTATTCTAATAGAGTTATTATTCCAAGCTATGATTCAGATGGTGAGCTGAATTATTTTGTTGGTAGAAATATTTACAATGGTGGTATGAAATATAAGAATCCACCAGTATCTAAAAATGTGATTGGGTTTGATTTATTCATCAATTGGGAAGAACCAATTGTATTATGCGAGGGTGTTTTTGATGCTATGGCAATTAAAAGAAATGCAATACCTTTATTTGGTAAAACTGTACCAAAAATATTAATGAAGAAAATTTATGAAAATTGTGTTAAGTCTATATATATATTATTAGACAGAGATGCTATTAAAGATTCTATTAAAATGATAGATGGCTTTATGAAAAATGGCATTAATGTTTATTTTGTTAATCTTGAAGAGGGAGATCCTTCTGACGTTGGGTTTGAAAAAACTATTAAACTGATAAAGGGGGCTGGACAAACTTCTTTTTCTGATTTAATGAGGATGAGATTAAATGGCAAAAAACGAAAATATATGGAAATTTAATGATGATGAATGGAAAGTTCACGTCGCAGATGATGGTATTCGCCAAAAACTTGCTGATATTTTTGGCTTGGACCGTTCTACTATATACTACGAAAATGGCGGACTTTCTGAAGAAACATCTTGGGATTTAGTAGTACCAAATAATAAAATTGAAAAAGTTAAGAAATTCTTAAAGGATAATACTTGATTAAAGAAAATGTTGTTAAAGTACCTTTTCGTAAATTAAAATACATACATCATATTTCGGATATTCAAATCCGTAATCTTAAGCGACATAGAGAATATGAAGAAGTATTTGAACGTACATACGAAGAAGTAAAAAAACATAAAGATAATGCCGTAGTCTATATTGGTGGAGATATAGCTCACTCTAAAACCGAAATGTCGCCTGAGTTAGTCGACCAGCTCTCACGATTATTTAAGAATCTTGCAGACATATGTCCTACAATTTTAATTGCAGGTAATCACGACTGTAATCTAAATAATCGTTCTAGAATGGATGTTCTTTCTCCTATAGTAAATAACCTACAACACTCTGATTTACATTACTTGAAAAATAGTGGTGTATATAAGTGCGCTGATACAAAGTTTGTTGTATGGGATGTATGGGAAAAGGAAGATGACTATATTGAGGCTAAAGATGTTGAGGGTAATACTAAGATAGTTCTTTTTCATGGAACAGTTGATAAGTCGGAAACGGATTTGGGATTCTTTCTTCCATCGGATGTAAAGATTGCTAAATTCAAAGGTTATGATTTGGGATTGCTTGGTGACATCCACAAAAGACAGCATCTCAATAAAAAAGAAACCATATCTTATTGTGGTTCTCTGGTTCAACAAAATCATGGGGAAGGGTTGAGCCATGGTTATTTATTGTGGGATGTTCCTAAAAGAAAGTCTGAGTATATAGAGATACCAAATGACTACGGCTATTATACTATTGATATAGATGGCGGTCAGGTTCCTGATTGTCCAGATATTCCTAAAAAAGCTAGATTGAGAATTAGAGTATCTAATACAACTCCATCTGAATTGAAGAAAGCTATGACTCTTATTCATAGTGAGTATGGTATAAAGGAAGTATCAATAACACGTACAGATTCGTTAACATCGTCTGAGAAAGTTAGAGGTCAGAGAATCGCAGTTGGTAATGTAAGGGATGCTGATTATCAATATGGTTTAATAGAGGAGTATCTAAAGCAAAATCATTTTGTAGATGATGAAACTCTAGTAGATATTAAGAAAATCAATGAGGAACTGAATGGTAGATTGCCAGAAGAGGAAGTCAATAGAGGTGTAATGTGGCAAGTCAAGAAGTTTGAGTTCGATAATATGTTTAGTTATGGGGAAAACAATGTAGTTGATTTTACTAAGTTGGGCGGTATTGTTGGATTATTTGCCCCGAATGCAGCGGGTAAATCTTCGCTATTGGATGCTCTTTCATTCTGTTTATTCGATACATCTTCTCGAGCTTACAAAGCTATAAATGTTTTGAATAGTAAAAAGAATGATTTCTATTGTAAAGCTACATTAGAAGTTGAGGGTGTTGAATACATTATTGAAAGAACAGGTAAGAAGCAGAGAAATGGTCATGTAAAGGTAAATGTAGATTTCTATACCTTTGATGATGCTAATGAAAAATTATCTTTGAATGGAGACCAAAGACGGACAACTGATGTAAATATTCGTAAGGTTATTGGTACTTATGAAGATTTTATTATGACTGCTCTTTCGCTCCAAACCAATTCTACAGTATTCATTGATAAAACACAGAAAGAAAGAAAAGACTTACTGGCACAATTTATGGGTATCGGTGTATTTGACCAATTGTATACGATGGCTTCTGATGAGATTCACGATGTACAGTCTCTACTAAAATCATTCAGAGATAACAATTACGATAAAGATTTGGCTGAAATAAAAGATAGTTTAGTTGGGATGAGAAAAGATTCAAGGGAACTAACAGCTTCAAAGAAAGATATGGTTGTTAGTAAAAAAGAAGAAGATAAAAAAATCATAAGTCTCACTAAAAAGCTTAAAAAGGTTGATGATACTGCTGATGGTATAGATGAGTTAGAGGAAAGAAAAGTTAATTTAACTAACTCTTTAAATAAAGTAGATGAGAGAGTTGGTGAAATTGCCACATTATCAGAACAATTTTCTGTAGAGGAAACTGAATTAAATGAGAAGATTAAAATCTATAAAGAGAATAAGATTGATAAGAAGCACGCACAGTTGGAACAATATAAATTAGACAAAAGCAATAATCAGATTGAGATTGATAAGCTCAAGATAGAGGTAAAGAATAAGTTAGATAAAATTGATAAGCTTGGTAATTTAGAACACGATCCTGATTGTGATTTTTGTATGAGTAATCCATTTACATTAGATGCGATGGAAACAAAGAAACGATTGAATGAAGATAAGGATTTAGCTGATAAATTTGTAAAACAGTCTGATAATTTAGATAGTGTTATAAATGGTTTATCACATATTACTGCTCATAAAGAACAAATGGATGAATCCATTCAAAGTCTTAGTTTGCTTACTACTAATATTAGTAAATTGGATAGTGAGAAAAAGCTTACTATGGAAAAGAGAAAAAATCTCATTAGTCAATTAGCAATAATAGAAGATAAAATTAATCTATATCACGAACAAGAAAAAGATATTATTTTTAATAAGGGTTTGTATAAAGATATAAATAGTGCACAAAATCAATCTAATTATTTAGAGGATGAAATAGATAATTTGGACACCAAGCTAACTTCTGTAAATGGTGAGATAAAAGTATTAGAAACTAATCGTAGAACCATAGTTCAGAATATTAAAAAGGTAGAGAAGTTGGAAGGTAAATATGCTGCTTATCAATATTATATGGATGCTATTAAAAGAGATGGTATTCCTTATGAATTAATATCTAAAGCTCTTCCAACTGTTGAGGGTGCTGTAAATGATATTTTAGCACAAATAGTAGACTTCTCTATGGTATTAGAAATGGATGGTAAGAATATTAATTGTTACATAGTGTACGATGATGATAATGTATGGCCTCTTGAATTAAGTAGCGGTATGGAGCGGTTTATCTCATCCCTGGCTATGCGCGTGGGGCTAGTAAATGTAAGTAACTTACCAGCTGCTAACTTCCTAGCCATCGATGAGGGATGGGGAACTATGGATAGTGATAACCTAAACTCTGTTTATAATCTATTCCAATATTTAAAGTCTCAGTTTCAATTTACAATGATTGTTTCTCATATAGATTCTATGAGAGATGCTGTAGATACTCTATTAGAGATAAAGAAAGAGAACTCTTTTTCTAATGTGTCCTTTGACTAATTAGTAGATTTTTAGGTCTATTTTCACCTCGTTTTAATTTTAATATATGTTGGTTCAAGATAGCCGACATAGTGGTGCTTTCTTCCCTAACATACAGCCTAAACCAATCCATTAGGCTCTCTTCTATAGTAAATGAATATTTCTTTTTCATACCGATAATCTCCATACTTAATACATATTATTAAATATAAATATTAACTTAGTTGATATTTATTAATGTTAACCATATGGATAAAAAATGGCAATAGTAAAGAAATTTAAAGATTTATTAGATCTTGATGAAATAGATGTTTTGATTGATGAGGATGGTGTATCCAAACATATAATCGTTTCAGATATGCCAGAAAGTCTGCCTCAAGGTAGAAGTTCATTTTTAATAGAAACTTCACCATTTATGAAAAGTGGTGTAGAGATACAAATGGACTTTATTGATTCTGAGGGTAATAGTATATACACAGAACCTGTTTCTGATTATTTAGAAGGAACTGCTAGAAGAGTATTTATAGAGGTTTATAATGATACTGCTCCAGGAATAGCCACTTTAATAATTGTTGGTGAGCTTGCATCTGTTCCAGAAGATAATACAATTTTTAGTGACGCTGATCCTGTTCCTGAAGAATACGAAGGTCATTATAATGTAAGATTAACAAAACAAGTAATTATAAATCCAACTGCGGTAAATACCCAACCGATTAAATTTTTTACTCAACCTACAGCAAAAATAACTGAAACTCAACTTGGAACTATGGTTAGAACTGAAATCACTGGTTCTATAACAAGCTCTTTATTTAATATAGAAGGTGTTCCAACTGATACAGATTTGTTATATAAACCATATGGTATAATAGAAGAAGAAGCTCCACAAGGAACTTTATCGGAAACTACAACAACGCCTCCATCTAAACAAAAAAATGTTAAGGCTTATATTGAAACTAAAAAATTAAAATTTAAAAAAGGATCAAGAAAAAATACTGCAGGAAAGAGGTCTGGTTTTACTTCTAAAAGAAGTTCTCCCGCAAAATTTCCATATCAAATAAAAATAGGATCTTTTGATGGAGCTGAAACATTTAGATTTAATACGAAACATATTGGTGGGGAAGTCCATTTTCATACATCTTCATTGGGGAATTTATTTGCTGATGAATCATATTATCCAACGGAAGCATTAACAAATTCTGGATTACTTGAAACACCAACATTTGATATTTTAAAAGAACAAAGTGTTGACAACCTTTCACCTACACATTATACAGCGTCTATAGTTGATTTAATTAATGACCAAACAGCACTAGTAGAACTACCATTTACAAACAAAAATGTGAATGGTGAAAATATAGTATTACCTATTTTTGGAAGAGGGGAAATCTTTTTTGAAGCGATGCCCACGGGTTCTTACGCACCAGCTAATTTAGTTTCTTATGCTGATGTTCGGTTAAGTAATATGAGGACATTTTCCGGTGATGTGTTTAAGGTTAAAGCGTATGTTAAGAGTGAGGGTGGTTTTGACGACTACAAATTATTGGCTGAAGTTCCGTTAGAAGGAAAGGAATT
>Ga0080013_1004570_pt1 | contig 13543 bp, 14 predicted proteins | sample ETNvirenome_6_85_FD_69236 | JGI IMG/M metagenome (GOLD analysis project Ga0080013, IMG submission 69236) | Marine viral communities from the Pacific Ocean - ETNP_6_85 (SPADES assembly) (version 2) | ecosystem: Environmental > Aquatic > Marine > Oceanic | place: Pacific Ocean | collected 2013-06-19 | reverse complement strand
ATTTTATGTCGGCGAAGAAGATATCTTTATCGAAAAAGATGAAGTTAATGAACTATGGCACCCTAACCAATATATAATGCTAGTTTCAAATTCAAATGAAAAGAAGTCGGCATTAGCAAAATTTGAAAGCCACCATATACCTCTTAAAAAAGTAATTCATAAAACTATCCCCGATTGGAATATCGACGCGCGTAACAAAGAACAGGCATTTGCTATTGATATGTTGATGGATCCATCTATTAAGATCGTATCCTTGATTGGTCGTGCTGGCTCAGGAAAAACTCTAATGGCTATCGCTGCAGGTTTACAACAAACAATAGGTCTAAGAACCGAGAACAATCACTATGATCGACTTATTGTTTCTCGCCCCGTTCAACCTTTAGGTAAAGATATCGGATATTTACCCGGCACAATGGAAGAGAAAATGTTACCCTGGTTGATGCCCATTCAAGATAATCTGAAATTTTTGATGGGGGATCGAACTAGCTTAGAGATGTATATGGACAAAGGCAAAATTGAAGTAGAAGCACTCACTTACATTCGTGGCCGCTCTATTGCAAATGCATTTATTGTTATTGATGAGGCTCAAAATCTTACCAAACATGAGATCAAAACAATTATCACTAGAATTGGTGAAGGTACAAAGATAGTTTTAACAGGTGATATCGAACAGATTGATAACGTATATGTCAATGAAACATCAAATGGCCTTGTACACGCAGTTGAAAAATTTAAAGAATATTCAATTGCTGGACATATGACGTTTAGAAAAGGTGAGCGCTCAGAGTTAGCCACCCTTGCATCAAAAGTGCTATAAAAATAATAAACAATCGTTTATTATATGATATATTAAACAAAGGAGAACTTACTATGAATGATGAAAAGGTAATAACTGAGGAAGAGTTCCATACAAATCCGCTTTTAGCTATGCCAGTGGAACCAAACTCTGAACTTAAAAAATATCTTGTGGAGTATGTTGGTACAAAACTAGATAAAGAAGAGATAACTGTTAACATGATATCTGAAGTATTGGCTGTTGATTTCCCGGAATTCGCATTCGCATTTGCAGAAGAGAACTTTTTAAGAGGATATCAATTAGGATTAGACGATGCTGAAGAATTATATAATAGAAAAACACAAGAAACAAGAGAAGGGTAGCGACTTTTATACCAGCACTGGTATTCAAGTATTCTTTAAAGAGCCATTTTATAATGATAACGTAGACTTAGAAGAGGTGCTCGCAAAATTTGAGTCTAGTGTTCCGCGTCACCTGTGTTCTGAAGTAGAAATGATTATTGTTGGTCACTTTGATGAGTTTGACGAACGCTCAATTAATGCATTTTATAAAGATGGTGCCATATACATATCAAATGCTCAAGATGATAATGATGATATATATGATGATATACTTCACGAAACATCACATTCTCTCGAATCACCATATGGGATGCTGATATATGGTGATGAAAAAATAAAAAATGAATTCTTGAGAAAGAGAAATTATCTACACGATATTATGTGGAAAAAAGGATTCAAGATCCCATTAGCCGTATTTATGGATGTGGAATACAGTGAAGACTTTGATATGTTGCTTTACCAAAAAATAGGATATGATAAACTAGCCGCAATTATGACGGGCGTGTTTGTCAACCCATATGCAGCTACATCACTCGCAGAGTATTTTGCCACAGGATTCACAGAGTTTTATTTGAATTCAGACCATAGCTACCTTCGCAGATTAAGTCCCGCGCTTTATGAAAAACTTATTTTGCTGCAGCAAGAAGAAAACCTTGACAACGTATACTAAATCAATTATAATATATTGATATATACGGAGAACTTGTGTCACACATATCTTATTCAGAACTAAAAGATTGGAAATTTTGCCCTTTCTACCACAAATTGACTAGAATTGATAAGCTTGACGGCTTTACAGGCAATGTTTATACCGCTTTTGGCACCGCCATCCATTCTGTATGCGAGAAAAAGCTACTTAATGAAGGGGGCGACCATGAGCAGCACTTCATTGATACTTTTGCTGATTGCATATCTGATTTGGACGATAGCACCGAAGTTGATAGCAGATTGGTATCTGACATGGTTGGACAAGGAAAAAGAATAATTCCCGAAATCGAAGGTGCACTAAACGAGTATTTTGAAGAATACGAAGTCCTTGCAGTAGAGATGCCCCTTATGGAATCTATTGAAGGTGAAGATAATTATAATTTTAAGGGCTTTATTGATGCTGTAGTCGCCACCCCAGACGGCAAGGTTCATATTTTTGACTGGAAGACTTGCTCTTGGGGCTGGGACACGCGAAAGAAAAGTGACAAGATGGTCACATATCAGCTAACATTATACAAGCACTTCTTTTGTCAGAAGATGGACATCGATCCAAAAAATGTAGAAACTCACTTTGCACTACTTAAGCGTACGGCCAAGAAAAATCACACTGAGTTTTTTAGAGTAACCAGCGGTACAAAAAAAACAGAAAATGCGCTTAAACTTTTGAATACAGCATTGTACAATATCAAGAACCAACGCCATATTAAGAATCGTTTGTCTTGTACTTCTGGTTATGGCTGCAAATTTTATAGGACGGAACACTGTCCTTGAGGAAAAAATGAATAAAAAAAAGATTTTAGTAATAAGTGACCACCCTTTATCACCTTCTGGTGTGGGAACTCAAACAAAATATATGATAGAGGCGCTTCTTAAAACAGGTAGATATCAATTTGTCTGTTTAGGTGGCGCCATCAAGCATGCAAACTATAACCCGATAAAGGTAGAGCCCTGGGGTACTGATTGGATAATTTATCCTGTTGATGGATATGGTAATCACGAAATGATCCGCTCGCTTCTACAGAAAGAACGCCCAGATGCGATGTGGTTTATGACTGATCCTAGGTTTTATGAGTGGCTTTGGGAAATCGAGAACGAGATCCGTGTTAATGTGCCAATGATCTACTATCATGTTTGGGATAATTTCCCATACCCAGACTTTAATGCAAAATTCTATCGTTCAAACGATAAGGTAGCTTGTATCTCAAAGGTGACATACGAAATCTTACAGAATGTCGCACCAGATGTTGAGTCTTGTTATATGCCTCACGCTGTACACTCAGATATTTTCAAGCCCCCGTCAACTCCAGAAGAACGAGCTAAGACAAAAGAGGTCAGAGACGCAATTTTATCAAAATCAACCGTTGTCAATAAAAATAAAAAGATCTTTTTCTGGAACAATAGAAATGCACGCAGAAAACAAAGTGGCACAATTGTTTGGTGGTTTAAAGAATGGCTAGATAAAGTTGGTCACGATAAGGCCACGCTATTAATGCACACAGACGCTAGAGATCAGCACGGCCAGGATTTGCCTGCCATCATACAACACCTTGGTATAGATGATGGCCAAGTTTTAATATCCACAAACAAGTTACCTCCAGAGGAATTAGCCAATTTTTATAGAGCAGCCGATTATACAATTAATATCTCAGATGCTGAGGGTTTTGGATTAGCAACTCTGGAATCGCTGTCTTGCGGAACCCCAATTATTGTTAATATGACCGGTGGTCTACAAGAGCAGGTTACCGATGGAGAAAAGTGGTTTGGATGGGGCATACAACCAGCTTCCAAGACGGTTATTGGTTCACTACAGGTGCCTTATATTTATGAAGATAGGATTAGTCAAGATGATTTCAATAAAGCCTTAACCAAAGCACTTAAGCTTACTAAAAAGAAGTATCAAGTGATGAGCGAGGCAGGACGCGCCCACGTATTAAAAAATTATAATTTTGAAAATTATGAGAATGGGTGGGTTGAGATTATGGATGATTTTATAGAAAAGAATGGTTCGTGGGAAAATAGAAAGAATCACAACGCTTGGACATTACAGGAGGTAGCGTGAAATACAAAATCATATTGAAAGGCCCAGTTCTCACAAGAAGTGGGTATGGCGAACAAGCTCGCTTTGCATTAAATGCGTTACGCTCCCGAGAAGATTTGTTTGATATTTATATCCAACCACTACAGTGGGGAAAAACTTCTTGGATCAGTGAACAGACCAAAGAGAGACAATTTATTGATTCTTGTATTGAAAAGACAATTGGATTTATCCAACAAGGTGGGAAATTCGACATGTCGTTGCAAGTCACTATTCCAAATGAATTTGAGAATATGGCAAATGTCAATATTGGATATACTGCTGGTATTGAAACTACTGCCTGTTCAGCCGAGTGGTTGCAGAAGGTGAACACTGTTGTAGATCAGGTCATCGTTGTATCTAGTTTTTCAAAGACTGCTTTCCTTAATTCAGAGTATTCCGGCAACAATAACGGCGTACCAGTCTCTTTACGACTAGAAAAGCCTATTAGTCATGTTAATTATCCGGTTAAAGAGCACAATGAGTTGCCAGACTTGGGAGTTAAGCTTGACTATGAGTTCAATTTCCTTGCTATGGCTCAATGGGGCCCTCGAAAGAATCTAGCAAACACCTTGCGATGGTTTGTGGAAGAATTTCACGATGAAGAGGTTGGATTAGTTCTTAAGACAAATATGGCCAAGAACTGCCTAATGGATCGTGAACTTCTGATGGATCAATTAAAAGACAACGTAAGTAATAACTTTCCTGATAAAAGATGCAAGGTCTATTTGCTCCATGGCGATATGACTGAAGAAGAAATTCACGCTCTTTATAAACATCCACAAATCAAAGCTAAGCTTGCCCTTCCTCACGGTGAAGGATTTGGCTTACCATTGTTCGAGGCGGCTTATAGCGGCCTTCCGGTTGTGGCCACTGGATGGTCTGGCCAGATGGATTTCCTAGTCGATGAAAAAGGACAAGAACATTTTTATAACGTTGCATATGACATCTCTCCCGTTCCAGATGAAGTTGTCTGGGATGGGGTTCTAATCAAAGAATCTATGTGGGCTTATCCTCGCGAGCAATCCGCGAAACAACAGATGAGAAAGTGCTATGAAGATAACAAATTAAATCTGGAATATGCCGAACAACTGAAAGAGCGATTTAGTAAAGAAAAGATGTACGCAAGATTCGTAGAATTGATAACAAACTCCGCCCCAGACCAAACAGTCGTTAGTGATATAGATGAGATCGAGAGGCTTTTTAGCGAGGCGCTTTAATGGTTATTTTTGTATCTGATTTATTTGTTAAGGATTATGTCGGCGGCGGAGAGCTATCGACACAAAGTCTAATAGAAACTAGTTTGCTGCCCACAGCACAAATAAACAGTAGGTTTGTCACAGTTGATATTATGAAGCAACACAAGGGTGCTTTTTGGACCTTTGGAAATTTCAGTGAACTTAGTCTCGATTGTATGGTGTACGCCATCAAAAATCTCAAATATGCGGTATTAGAATATGACTATAAATACTGCAAATATAGATCCCCGGAAAAACACGAATCTGAAGAGGGGGCTTGTGATTGTGAGCTGCAACAAATTGCCAAAGCTGTAACAATGTTTATGATGCATTCTAAAGCAACGTTCTGGATGAGCCACACACAACAGCAAAGATATTTAGAAAAATTTAGATTCTTGGAGGGTAATAACAATATAGTTTTAAGCTCTATGTTTTCCGAACAGACATTGAACTATATTACGAGCCTAGATGTCTCAAAAAAGAATAACAAGTATTTGATATTGAATTCAAATTCTTGGATCAAGGGTACTAACGATGCTATTATGTATGCAGAAGAGAATGAGCTTGAATACGAATTAGTATGGGGCCTTGAATACAAAGATGTGCTTCAAAAGTTGGCCGATTCTAAAGGAATCATATTCTTCCCTAAAGGCGGCGACACATGTCCAAGATTTACCATAGAAGCTAAACTTCTTGGATGTGATCTGATATTAAATGATAATGTGCAGCACAAAGATGAGCCGTGGTTTCAAACTATTGAAGGTACCAAAGAGTATATGTATTCGAGAACTTCTGAGTTCTGGAAAGAAATAGAAGAAGTGTGGGGCCTCGAAACGCCGACCACTAATCAACAGGAAGCTTCTCAAACATTTAGAATTGTTGTACCGTTCTACAATGTGGAAGGGTTTATCAATCGATGTTTATATAGCCTAAAGAGGCAGCAAAACGAAAACTTCAAATGCTATATGATCGATGATCTATCAGACGATAAATCAGCCAATATAGCAGCCCTGTACACCGCGGACGATGATAGGTTTACTTTAATTCAAAATGAAGATAAGAAATATGCTTTAGGAAATATCGCCGACACAATTAACTCAATTGAAGATATTTCCGATGATGACATCATCATCCTTCTGGATGGTGACGACTGGTTACCATCAAATAAGGTTTTAAGCCACTTAGAGAAGGTTTACAGCGATTCTGATTGTCTAATGACCTATGGCAGCTATGTGTACTCTCCAAACGGTCAGAAGGGCGTAGAGCCTTCGGAATACCCAACTGATGTAATAGAGAACAATACATATAGGACGGACCAATGGAGAGCCAGCCACTTAAGAACATTTAAACATAAAGTCTGGAAAGAGATTAACCAAGACGATTTAAAAAATGAAGATGGATACTACAAGGTTGCTTATGATCAAGCTATAATGTTACCTCTGTTGGAGATGTGCGGCCCAAGAGCACAATATATTCCAGAGATTATGCACGTTTATAATCGCATAAATCCATTGAATGTTGATAAAACAAAGCAACAAGAGCAATTTCAAACAGCACAAGAGATTAGATTAAAAGAGCCATACCAAAGATTGTAAATGAAGCCTTACTTATTTTTACACATACCCCGAACTGCAGGAACGTCTATTAGTACTATATTACCCGATGGTTACACAACATCAGTAGAAATAAAAGATTTATTCTCTAAAGGTACAAAGGATAAAAACGGAAATAGCTTGAATCATGCGTTGCTTTACGATTACCCTGCCAAAATAGATGATTTGTTTACATTTACATTTGTAAGAAATCCGTGGGATAGAATCGTGTCAGTCTTTGAGCATCAAGTTAATAATTGTAATATGCATCTCGCCGGCCACAACAAACACAGCAAATTTGGGAATTTCATGAGCTTAGTAAAGCATCTCTGGGAACAAGATAAGCTTGACTTTTATCTAGATGGTCATCTTAGACGCCAAAGCGACTATACACACGAAGGTGAAAAACAAATAGTTGATTTTTATGGCCGATATGAGACCCTCTCTGAAGACATAGACAAGCTTAGTTCAGTTTGCGATATGAGCCTAAAGTTATCTGACATGCCGACACTAAATTTTCAGAGAAACCGCCCCAGAAACTACAGAAGTTATTATTACAATGAAGCTTTGAAGGTTTTTGTCCGCGAGCTTTATAGAAAAGAAATTGAACTATATGGATATGAATTTTGAACATCGTTTTAGAAAATGTTAATCTAAACAGCAATTCCGGCCCCAACTCATTTGGGCAAAAGCTGTATAAATATATGCAACCACTGGGAGTCGATTTTGTAGCACCCCCATCACCAGACGCATATTTGTGTTTTATTGAATCAGCCACGCCCAAATACGACGCGCCGTTGTTCCAAAGGTTAGATGGTATCTATTTTAATACTGCAGGAAACTATACAGCACAGAATTCGAACATAAAAAGAATATATGATATGGCCGATGGGGTAGTGTTTCAATCTAATTTCAATAAAGAATTGACTTTTAATTATTTTGGACCACACAAGAATTATGACATCATTCATAACGGCGCAGATATAAGCTTAATCAATAGTATTGATGCAATCAGTATTGACAAATATGAGAATGTCTGGTCTTGTGCTTCCTCTTGGCGCCCACATAAAAGACTTAAAGAAAATATTAGATACTTTATAGAACACTCAAATGAGAATGAAGGCTTGATAGTTGCAGGCAGTGTTAACGAAGGTATCACTCATGACAGAGTACACTATGTTGGTGAACTATCAACGGAAAAACTGTTTAGGCTATATAAGGCTTCAAAATATTTCTTGCACCTGGCTTGGCTTGATCATTGTCCAAATGTGGTCGTTGATGCCCAAGCCTGTGGCTGTCAAATTATATGCACATCGGCCGGCGGAACCAAAGAAATAGCAGGTGACAATGCGGTTATTATTCAAGAAGAGGAATGGAATTTCAGCCCTGTTGAGCTATATAATCCCCCCACTTTAGATTTTACAAAGAAAGTTGAGAATAAGTGGCACAAAAACACTGAACCAGATATGGCCTCAGTGGCAAAGAAGTACTTAGACTTTATTAGCGGAGGAGAATAGATGGAAGTAAAGTTGTTGGACCTCACAAGGCAATATGAACAAATAGACAGAGAAATAATACCAGTTATTCGTTCAATTGTTGAATCACAGAGATTTGTTAATGGTCCGGTTGTAGAAGAGTTTGAAAAGAGCTTCGCGAATTTCTGCGATACAAAATATGCAGTCGGATGTTCTTCGGGGACAGATGCATTGTTAATGTCTATGACTGCTATGGGAATAGGCTCTGGCGATGAGGTCATTACAACACCATTCACGTTTTTTGCTACAGTTGAGGCGATAATACGTGTTGGGGCAACTCCGATATTTGTTGATATTGATGAAAAGACATTTAACATAGATGTCTCACAAATAGAGCAAGCAATTACCTCAAACACCAAAGCAATTATTCCAGTACATCTTTTTGGTCAGTGTGCAGAGATGGATGATATCTTGCATCTTGCTAACAAATATGAGCTGAAGATTATCGAAGATGCCTGCCAAGCTGTTGGGGCAGAGTGGAAAGGCAGTAAAGCCGGCTCAATGGGTGACGTTGGTTGTTTTAGTTTTTTCCCTGCAAAGAATCTTGGCGCGTTTGGCGATGGTGGTGCCGTCACCACAAATAACAAAGAGCTATATGAAAAAATGCTCTGCACCAGACAACACGGCATCGATATGAAGAATGTTTATCACTACGATCATGTTGGTGGAAACTTTAGATTGGATGCACTCCAAGCTGGTATTTTGAATGTCAAGTTGCACCACATCGAAAAGTGGCAAGCACAAAGAAATGAGAATGCCAAAAAATATAATCAGGTGTTTATGGACCTTGCAGCCACTGGAGTTAGTGTTCCGGTATGTCCAACCAGTTTAAAAGATTGTTATCATGTGTATAATCAATATGTGATAAGGGTAACAAACAGAGATGAAATGAGAACCAGATTACAAAATGCAAATGTTGGCTGCGCAGTATATTACCCTTATCCCATCCACACACAAGAGTGTATTTCTCAATACGGATATAAGGAGGGTGATTTCCCGGTCACCGAAGAAGCTTGTAATGAAGTTCTAGCTCTACCAATATATCCAGACCTTAAGGATGAAGAGTTACACTATGTGGTCACTTCTATGGAGTTAAAATGAAAATAGCATTAGTTGGCCTTGGTTCAATGGGTCGACATCACTATAACGTCATCAACAGTATTAAATCAATTGAACTGATCGCGGTTGTAGAGCAAGATGAGCATAAAGTAATGGATGTAGCCGTCCCGGTTTACTGTGATATCGACGAGATGCTCGACAACACATCGCCAGATATTGTGGTTGTGGCCACTCCAACGTCTACACATATAGACGTTTCTAAAAAGGTATTAACTCGCGGCATCAACCTATTAGTCGAGAAGCCAATTGCAAAAAGTGTAGATGAAGCAAAACAGATGATGATCCTTGCAGAGAGAAATAACTGTAAAGCAGTTGTCGGCCAAGTTGAGCGTTACAACCCTGCAATACAAACAGCGCTGCCTCGACTGAGAGAAGAGAAAGTGATACACTGTATGATCACCAGAATGAGTTCCTACCCTAAAAGAATTACAGATGTAGGCGTAAAGCTGGATTTAGGAATTCATGATATAGATTTAATAAGATTAATAACACAAAGTAACATAGAAACCTGTAAGAGTTTGGATAGTACAAATATTGGTGAGAAAGAAGACTCCGCAGCATTTATGCTTAAGATGTTTGATGGTACGATAGCCACAATAACAACATCTTGGCTAACACCTTTCAGAGAAAGAAAGTTCAAAATTATAACAGAGAAGAGTTATTATGAAATAGATTTGCTAGACCTAACAGTCAACATATACACCATAACCGGTGATAATGGATATATGCGTGAATCTTTAGAAGTTAAAAGAGGAAATGCGTTACAAAACCAATTGCTAGCATTTATAAATTATATAAAAACCGGCGAATATGGCACTTTGTGCAGACTAGAAGATGGTCTATTGGCGTTGAGCTACGCCGCAGAAGGAGATTAAAATGAAAGCTTGTATAACAGTAATTTCGTCTAGAGTTAAATGCCTAAAACCGTGTCTGGAATCGCTCTGGGTACGCTATAATCATAAACACAACTACCCAGTATATGTGTTTTACTTTGATGATATTTATGATTCCGAAGAAATACAAAAACATATTGTTGGAGACACCGGCCAGAATGTGAACTTTAGATCGATCCCATATAATACACCAGATTTCATAAAAGAAGAGGAACTGTTCCATAACAGAAATGATGTTTGGTATTCGCGAACACAGTTTCCAGCTTCACGTAAAGGCTATTTGCATATGTGTCACTTTATGAGTAATTTCTATGGATATCCAAATACGAATTTTGAAGATTATGATTATGCAATGAGCATTGATGATGAATCAATGTTTGTAAAGGATATGACGTACGATCCATTTGAGGTAATGGCTAATCGGCCTGAAGATTTTGGCGCTATGAAGATAACCGATCAAACAATAAAAAAACCACATCAAGGAAACTATGATACGAGAATAAACTTATGGAATTTTATTCAAGTGTATATGAAGCACTATAATGTCACTCCTGGCTCCAAGTTCTTCAAGGACCTTATGGAAGATCCAGAGAAGGATGAGAATTTTCATTTTTACCCGATTGCCGATTCATATGTCATAAAGCTAAAGATGTTTGAAACCCCAGAATGGAAGCAATGGATTAATGCAGTCAACAAGTACGGCGGTATCTATAAATATCGCTGGGGTGACAATGATATTAATAGCTTGTTTTATTTGATTCATTACGATCACGATATGTACGATTTAAAAACCGTTGATGAAGGATTCCACTCACAAGGCGCCAATAGACATTTACAGGATTATGCCCCTGGTGTCAAGGACAATTCTAGATGAAAATTCTCTATATTGATTATGGGAATGTCGTCGCCGACACTCACTTGTATCAATATTATGGAGATCTGTATCGTGAACTTAAGCAAATGGCCGATGTGACCCTTGTTCAGGGAGTTCCTCGTGATATAAAAGAGCTGCTTATTAATTTAGGGCACCCAGTCGACTGCATTATATTTGGTCTTGGCTATTTTGCACAAGGAAATACCTCTTTTTATAATAAAATCAATAATTTAAGCAATATAAAAATACCTGTGGTTTGTATGATACATAAACCTCAGACTATGTTAGAGGAGAAATTGAACTTTTGTAAGATTAATAATGTTGATCTTATAATAGACTCGCACGTGACATATAAAGAGTTCCAAGAGACAACCGGGATAAAGTCGATCCGCATCCCTTTCACAGCGACACCTAAATTATACCATCCCCGCGCCGTCGAGAAGAAGTATGATATTGGGTTTAGTGGCGCCCTTCACGGAAAAGAGAATGACGGTAGACAAAAGATATTCGGACCAACAGCTAATTTACGAGAGCGTGTGTATGACAAACTTGTGGCAAGAAATCAAAACATGTTCTGGAATTCAAGCAACACCATGGAATATAGAATAACATCTACAGAAGAATATGCGACAAAGATAAATGAATGCAAGATTTGGTTAGCAACAACTGGTCCCGTATTAGATGTTAGCCCTCGATATTATGAGGTAATGATGTCTAAAACGTTGTTATTGTGCAACAAGATGCCAGAACAATATGAAGATTACTTGACAGATGGGGTCAATTGTGTTATGTTTGAAAACGACCTGTCTGATTTTGACAAAAAGCTTGATTATTACTTGAATAATGAGAGCGAAATGAACAAAGTTATCGAGATGGCTTATGATACTGCTGTAAATAATTATACGTGTTATCATATGGCAAAAAAGCTTATAGATGAAATCAAGGAGATAAAATGTCTTTCCAAGTAATAGCAGATTTTGAGGAAGAAATTGCTAAATTTTTTGGTGCTCCGTATGCGGTGGCGGTGGACTGTTGCACCCATGGTCTGGAATTGTGCCTGAGATATAAAAATGCTAAAAAGATCGTGGTACCTAAACACACATATCTTTCAGTTCCAATGCTGGCAGAAAAACTAGACATAGACATTGAATGGACAGATGATAAGTGGCAAGACTATTATTATATGACTGATGATATTGTTGATGCAGCAGTATATTGGGAGCCCGGTAGTTATATTCCCGGTACGTATATGTGTGTTAGCTTTCAGTTCAGAAAACATCTAAGTCTAGGTCGTGGTGGAATTATATTGTTTGACAATAAAGAAGACTATGATGTTCTTAAGAAGATGTCATATGATGGTAGAAACCCGGATGAATCTTGGTCGGTACAGAACATACAAACCATTGGCTACCACTATTACATGACGCCAGAGACCGCCGAATTAGGATTACAAAAATTGCCGGCTGCAATTAAAACACCACCTAAAAAGTGGGTCTATACTGATTGGGTGAATCTCACTACGTTGGATGTTTTTAAGCAAGGTAGATTTAAAGTAGAATGAACCCGCGAGTTTTGTTTATTGGTTTTGAAGATTGCGAATACTGTCAAAAAGCTAATGACTTCTTAGAAGTGTGTGGATACGATGTTGACTGGCTTAAATCTTCTAAGAAAAGAAAAGATAAGTTGCCCGATGAGTACGCCAATTGGCAAGGTGAGTATATTTTTCATATGAAATCATATTACATACTGCCCAAGAAGATAATAGATAATGCGTTTATTGCCGCAATTAACTTCCACCCAGGATCCCCACAGTACCCTGGTTCTGGTTGTGTTAATTGGGCACTTTATAATAATGAAGGATCTACTGGTATAACAGTGCACTTTTTAAACGAACATATCGACAATGGAAAGATCATTGATGTTTATGAGACTCCTATTTTTCCAGGCGACGATATCGAAACTCTACTACCAAGAGTACACTTGGAGCAACTAAATGCCTTTTATGATATCGTAACAAAGATAAAAAAGCACGGCCCAAATATTTTGGCTAATCAAGCCGAAAGCAATCAGAACATTAAATGGTCCACCAGGGTTGGAAGAATTAAACAAATTGATGGGCTTCAGAGTATTGATGTCGAAATCAGTAAAGATGAATTAGAAAAAATTATACGTGCAACTGCGATAGGTAAATTTGGACCAAGATTGAAGTTGCACGACCACGAATTTAGATATTATAAGGAGAAAAAATGAATATACTAATTTTAGGATCGACTGGGTTCGTTGGCAAGAACCTTATGAGCAGATTGATAAAAGAGCCAAACCACAGCATAGCTGGAGTTTCGAAAACAACAGGAACCAATATTCTAGATTATG
>Ga0080013_1004569_pt1 | contig 13547 bp, 29 predicted proteins | sample ETNvirenome_6_85_FD_69236 | JGI IMG/M metagenome (GOLD analysis project Ga0080013, IMG submission 69236) | Marine viral communities from the Pacific Ocean - ETNP_6_85 (SPADES assembly) (version 2) | ecosystem: Environmental > Aquatic > Marine > Oceanic | place: Pacific Ocean | collected 2013-06-19 | reverse complement strand
CTACCACTCAAGAAATGTAGTAGGGAACTTATGGAACGCATACACTGTAGCGGGTTTGAAAGACCCTAGAATGTACGAAATGGCGAGAAAGTTGCAACTGGCGGCTTTTAACGATATTAATCCTGATGTTGCTAGGAAACTGGGAGCGGATAGCAAAGTTATAGGTGGGTTAGATTGGGGGGGAAAGGTTACATCTAAGGGTGGTGTAGAGAAAACTTGGCAGGAAATTTTTGATGCCGCTGTGGATAGAGGCGTTATTGGCAAAGGTCAATATGGTGTGGGTAGTGATATCATGTTTAACCTTGAGAGGCAACTTGAAAGAGGTGCTACGCGGTCTAGTGGTTCAGATGTGGCGAAATCAATGCTATCACCAACAGAGTCAAATCCAATATTGAGAGCGGGCTTTAAAGTTGGCAATGTTCTGGAGGATAATGCTAGACTTGCTGTATTTATAGACCAGTTTAAAAAGACAGGATCGTTTGATAAAGCATCAAACATGGTTAAAAAATCTCTGTTTGATTATTCTGATTTGTCATCGTTTGAAAAAACAGTGATGAAAAGAGTAATGCCTTTCTACACTTGGAGCCGAAAAAATATTCCCGCGCAATTGGAGGCTTTGTGGAAAAATCCCGAAAGGGCCAGAAAGTTAGATATTACGCGCCAGAATATTGAGGATTTGGGGGAAGGTAGACCAGACCCTCAGAATGTATATGACTTCTATAACAAAGGTGTTCCTATTTACCTTGACAAAAAAGAAAAGGGGGAAGTATGGGAACTTTACCGGATGTTAAACTATCTACCACTTGCTGATATAGAAAGAATGGTTGAGCCGGGTGAATTAATGGGGGAAATGATTACTCCTATTATAAAGCATCCGATTGAGCAGTTGTCAAACTATGACACTTACAGAAAGAAAAAGATAGAAGAGTACAAGGGTCAAACTTCAGATTTCTTGGGTATTCGTATGCCTGTAAGAATGGCCCATCTTGCCCAACTTCTAGTTCCTGTTGCAGAACTTGACAGAGCCAACCCATTTGGAATGTTTGGTGAAGCAACTAAAAACGAGGAAAGTGGAGAGTGGACTAGAACAAAATCATGGGGATTAGAACAACCCCTCGTTGGATTTGAAGTGCCAAAACTTCCGGGGCCGCTGGGAATAGCGTCTGGAAGATATGAGTTAGGCGGAACCCCCAGAGAAACAAGGAGGGATCAACCCGCTGGATTGAGACTTCTTCAGGCTACACTTGGATTAAGACCTTATTATGTTGGAGAGGGCACTGGAAGAAAGTATGCTATCAAAAACTTCAACAAGGATTTAAGAAGTTTAAAATATTACCTTTCTCAAGCGGATAAAAAGAATATGCCCAAAAGGGCCAGTGAGTTAAATGAGTTAATACGTCAATGGGAAGTTGCCAACAAAAAGGCGGAATTAGCAAAAAAGGAAGGTAAGAGAGCGGATTACACATTTAGGGGATCAAGGTACTACGAGAAATGAAAAAACTACTACTAGCGCTGGCACTACTTGTGTCACCTGTTATGGCGCAAGATACACTAAACCCTCTACCTCCTTCTGGTATCAAACCTATGCAAGTAAGGATGCAGTTGTACTGCGCTGATTCGTTTGAATATATTATGGACATGATAGCCATAGAGTTCCAAGAGATTCCCGTAATGATGGGCTATCTCAAGGAAGGAGATGAGCCTAACACCTTGGTATACTTTGTCAACAAAGATAGAACCCAATCCACTGTAGTTATAACAAAGAAAAATAAAGTTAGAGAGGAGGCTTGTATAATTTGGTCAGGCAAAAGCCCTAGCGGTATGGCTATTAGTGTTAACCCTGATCCGCAGTTCCCAGAAAAAACTTAAATGAGCAGGCGGGAAGATGATACCGTAAAGTTATCAGACAAGACTAATGTTGGGTTGCCATTAAGGAATCTAATTGGACTAGCATCTGCTGTAGCCATTGGAACGTGGGCATGGTTTGGACTTCAAGAGAAACTAAACCAACATGATATGCGTATCCAACTAATGAGAGCAGAGGTAGATAGCAACTCTGAATTCTCTCAACAGTTGCAACGTGGCGAGATTAGTACAGCATCATCTCAAGAAATGTACCTACTGCTTGAGCATACTAGCAGACAACTAGGTGCATTAGAAAACTCAGTAGCGGATGGCAAGGCTGTGAGTATAAACAAACAACAAGAACTTACTCTGAAATTCTTAGGTGATAGAGTGGATACTCTTGAAGATAAAATTGAAAATCTTAGAGATAAGATGGCAGAGATGAAGGCTAACGGTAATGGAGTGCATTGAATGGAAACATTATTTGTGTTGGTTCTCTATATCAATGGGATTGTCAAGGAACACATGGCCTATTGGGAAGACCCAGTTAAAAAAGAATGGGTGGAGATGGGGCTACCGGGATGCCTTGCTATGAAGAGAACATTAAAGAGGCAGGGATGGCACGATAGCGAAGGCGGTAGGTATGCGTGTGAAAGGCGTACAGTAGAAACCAGAATAGATTGGGAAGGCAAGAAGGTTATTGCAAGAATTATTGAATGAATCACTTAAAGGAAAACGATGAAACGTATCTGCGACACTTACGAAAAGCAATGTATATTAGTGTTTGTATGCTGGGTGGTTGCTGTACCGCTTTTGTTCATGCTGTTGTTCCCGTAATATTCACGAAGACAACTAGCAAAATACTTAGTCACGTTAAAGATGTAATCAACAATAGGAGATGTATATGTGGGAAAAATTCAAAGAGTTAAGTCCGAAAGTAAAATGGGGCATAACGGCAGTGGTAGCAGTTATCGTAGTCGTTGCCGCAATCTGGGGATCACCATCGCCGGATGTCTCCTCCTTGTAGGATGCGGGACAATAAAGAAAGCGGGGATAGTAGCGACAGCGGCAGGGACAGGTGCGGTTGCGGGGAGTGTACTCAGTGGGGGTGCGATTGCACCTATAGCGGGAAGCATGACAAGTGCCTTTGTGGCAGATGTGGCGACAGCAGGGATGGGTTCGTCCCGTACTACTATGGCTGACGGCTCATGCGCTCCTGATAACTTCTGGTCTTTGCTCGGCTCTATGGCTGAGATGGGAGGCTGGCTGTTAATCCTTGTGGTAATAATCCCAATGGTGCTTGGATGGTTTTTACCCGGCCCTGTAAAAATGAAAGGGAGGGATAAGCATCCTAACCAATTTATAAGGTGAGCGAATTTGCTATAGATTGTATAAGATCAATTGCAATAGTCATAGCATACATTATTCTCATAGCAATATTATTTATTTTAACTTATGTCTGATAAACCTTTAGTAATAGTTGAGTGGCGAGACATAATCGCAACGTCTGGGTGGGAGCAGGAGATTTCTTGCCCCACCCTTTTTTCTGTTGGATGGCTAGTTAGTCAGGATGACAATACTATCGTCATAGCAAACACGAAAGACCCAGATGATTTTACTGGAGAGTCTAAGACTGATCCTCCTGTGTACTACGGGTTTCACGCTTTCCCTTCTGGCGCTGTTGTTCGCGTTCATCCATGCGTTCTCTAGCATACTTGTGAAGTGGTATCCCCTCCCTCTTCTCAAATATCTGCGCCCAAGTAAGCACTTCCCCCCGTACATTCAATGTCTTGTACTGGTTCAGCCAACAGTACCTAGCAAAGTGTAGCCTCCTCTGGTAAGCCCACTCCTCCTCCTGTTCCTTAGATGGATTTAACATTTTTAGGGTACGGTAAAACTTTATATCTTAATGCTTTTCTTGCTAACTTTTTAAATCTTTTGTCGCCAACAAAATGTACATAGCGATGCTTGATTGATCTAAGTCTATAGCCAACATCGTCACCATGCTCTTCCTCCATTTGTTTGTAAGTTTTACCTCTGAATGTAGTGTGATGCAAATGCGGTCTTGACTTTAAATATATTTCTTTTATAGGTTTTGTTTGACCAGTATAGGTAAAGTTGGTTGCTTGATAGACTATACCTAAGTGATCCTGCGCCCCGTCTGCATAACTTACTACAATTTTATTGCCTAACCTCTTTAGGGTTTGCCCTACTAACTGAGATGCCTCGTTTTTTCTATTGTACTTTAGAACTAATCTATTTAATTCTATAACATCCTTCTTAAACTCTTCGCCGCATACACCTTTGAGCAATGTATGTGATGGCGGTATACCGTAAGTACATACCCCAACTAACTCCCCATCTTTAAACATACCAAAAGACTTTTGTATTGATGGCATCCTGTGTGCATAGTGAACATCAAGTATTAAAGGTTTTGTGTCGCTGTAATTAATCTCTTTTATTATGCAACCTGATTCCTGAAACAGGCTCAACGATTCCACAGGAATATTCTCGTAAGAATTCTGTTGGCAATTTTGTAAACCAATCATCTCTTCCCTCCCTTCCTCTGCATTGAAAAAAACCCCACCCTTCCTTATGAATTTTGCATTTATCAATTAAAGGCTGGTAAATATTTTCTGGGTCTACTAATATAAAACCTTCCGTTGATTCAAATGCTATCATTCTTTTTACGTTATTGGGAACTCCCCATCCAGATTTGCCCTCCACATTTTTAAACTCATAGAAATGGATATCAGGATTTGTTTTGGAATCGCTTCTGTTTGCTTTCTTCATTCCTTTTACATCTACTTTCCCATGTTTGCATAAAATATCCCAATGCTCTTTCCTATCCTCTGATCTTGTCGCCTTTCTGATAAAAGAATCTCCAATCATTTCTATAAACTTATCCTCAACAACTAAACCTTCTTGGTAAAATTTACTCCAATTTGTTTTTTTCATTTACCCACTCCATAATACATTCGTCTAGTTCCTCTTTAGTTTTAAAGTGTCTGTTGTCTACATGAAGGTAGGTTAGATTGTCATCGCTGACAAGGAAACTCCACCCATTATGATTCCTGCTTCTCTCTAATCTTAAACCCTTAAACCTTGCTAAGTTAAACGCTGATCCGTTGCCCCACTCAATGGACATCTGGCCCTCTCAGTTCTGGTGAGAACCCAATAACATTACCCCCAACATCCTGACTGAGCGTTCTTTTAAAAGCCCTCCACATATATTCATGTGTTGCATACTCAGACTGTTGAGCGCACCCCTCAATCAACGCGCACATCTCATCCTTGTCAAACAATTCGTGCTCCATCCCGTCAGTCATCAACTCTAATGCTGAATCGAAATGGAACACAATCATCGCTGGTATACTCATCTAAGTTCTTTCATCCTTCTGTGCAATGTAAGCGCCGCTAGAAAGGCTTGAAAGTTTTCTTCGATTGCTGTTGATCTGACTGCCTCAAACTTCCCTGTCGCTTTGTCGCATCTGAGAATGTAGGTAGCATCCACTGGAATTCCATGAATGTCCTCCACTGCTTTCGCATACGCCGCAACCTGTAGATGGTACTCAGGATAAACCGCTTTACTAGTCTTCCAATCAATAACACAGTACTCTCCATTAATAATAGCCCTAGCATCAACTGTTCCCGCATATCTATATTTCCTGTTAAATAGTTTTTCCTCTGAGGATTTCCACTCAACCACGTTCTGACTAACCCAATCCTTAAATGCCTCAATAGAGTTTACAGCCTCCTCCTGCTTAGGCATCTTGGGTATCTCGCCACCTTCCAACTTCCAGTTGATGGCCTCCTCTACCCAATTGTGTGTGATGTTGCCTATGTTAATCGCGTCGTGAGACTTGCTACGATAGGCAGACTTCATGCCTTTGATAAGAGGCTCAATAGCCATGCGTGATTTGTAAACCTTAGTCTTCTTGGATGAAGAGTCCTCGTCAAAGAAGAAGTTCTTCTCCAACCAGTTAGCCCCAACCTTTAAAGCCCAAGGAACAAGAGCGGGTTTAGAAATAATATCCAGTACCTTTGTGGCGCTTGGAATTATCTCATCCCCCACCTTGTATGAGTGGAGTTTACTGTCGAATAACATCTCGACAGTATCCCCATCGTGGTAGTTAAGTTTCAAAACGGGACTTCAGATGAAACGCTGTTAGACGCCTTACTTCCCGCACCATTATACGGCTCCTCAACGCGGCCAGAATACCTCAGTTTACCTGAGTTCTTCTCCCACAAAGAGACACGCTTCTTCTCACCATCTATCCAAGCGTAGCCAGTTAAGTCAGGGCGATTCTCATTCCCCTCCTTATCGTTTACAAACAATGATACATCTCCATCTTTTTCTTTGTAGTCACTCATATAAATCTCCTATAAGATTTTGTGTTCCAATCGTCTATTTGCTTGCTCAGTACGCCACACTTCAACCTTCAACTCTGCGACCTTGAGCCTCCAACGTAGACACTCTTCGTTTTCGATAGCAACCGCGATACCTTCTATTGTTTTGGTAACTTCCGGTTGCATCGAAACCCAATTCTCCTTGTCTGCTACAGTCTTGCCTACGGCCCTACTGTATAACACTGAGCGTTGAGTTCTTTTGTACTCCGTTAACTGGTACGTTTCGGCCTTGGCCTTTGCGTACTGCGGAGCAACTTGTTCTATCTCTGAGAGGTATCCCTCAACTTCACCTTCTATATTCATATCTCTATTATACCATCCTTAAACGCTTTGTCAAGCGTTCTCAAAATAAAATATGGTTGCCAGTTCATCAACTCAGCATCCCCGGAATGTATCTGCGTATGACACTTGAAACAAAGGGGCATCGTGAGCCAGTCACTCGCCTTATACCCTGCTCCTCCAGAAAGGGGAGAGTACCTACCTTTAAGGTGGTGCGCCACTACAGTCCCGTCAGTAGCCTTACATTCGCTACAGGGAAGGGTGGACACCCACTTAAGGTAAGGCTTGCTCTTGATCCTCTTGTTTTTACTTAAATCCCGCATACACCACTCAAGCATTGCTCTTCACTGTTGTCCTCATAGACCACACCACGCTTGCTGTGCGCCTCCTCATAAGGTACTGAGGTTATAGGCTGACCACCCCTAGCGCCATCAGGATACACCGTCAGACCCCTTAATCCGGGGGCGTAGTTAGCGATGATCTTCTGAAAGTCCACCACAGTATCTTCATTGTTTGACTCTGTTCCCCAAGCGGGAAGGTTTAACGTGGAACTAATAGCATGGTCTACATTCTTCTGTAGTTCATACTGAAACTTCACCCTACGTTCAGGGTCAAAGGCTAGGTCTACAGCAGACTCAATCTTATCTGGTTTTATTCCTGAGTCGATGAGTTCTTGGGCCGTACCGTCAACGACAAACTGATGTTTCCACCTCGTTCCATCCGCAAGGTAGCGTCTGCGGTATGCCACGGCGTAGATTGGCTCCACGCCAGAGGTTGTTCCGGCGAGAATGCTAATTGTCCCTGTTGGAGCGATTGCTCTGTAGCCTTTAGGACGGTTGAGAAAAAGTCTGTCGCAATGAGCGTCAGCGGATCGTTTGCTTTCTCGTTCATAAGTTTTCATCCATTGTTTAAGTTCATCTACCATCTCGTACTTATAGCCACGCTTGAGTAACCATTCGTGCATACCCATAAGCCCAAGTCCGATACGACTATTCTTCTGCCTTACTTCTTCCACCTTTTCGTAAGGTAGTTGCGCCCTGATAAGTCCACATACAAGGAACTTACTCGCAAGTCCAACGACCTCACCGAATTCCTCAATAGAATTAATGTTTGCAAGATTGACAGAACCAAGATTACATACGTCACTGTCATCTTCACTCGTAATTTCTGTACACGCATTGCGTAGTGTTTCATTTTCTTTCTCACCAAAGTTAAAACTAAATCCCGGCTCACCTGTCATCATAGCCTGACGTACATTCTTAACAAAGATGGGATCAGAACCCCGCGCTGGAGTGTTGAGCCACGCATCGTCATAGTTCAGGCTGACGTTCATCATATCTAATGGGGCAGGGAAGTTAAAGTCTGCCTGTTTAAGAGCAGACAGGGTAGTATCCCCGGCTTTCATATTGTGCCAGTTCTTAGCCTCCAGTAGATTAGAAGAATCCTCATGTTGCCAGTTCATACAGCCATACAGGGCAGACCTCCGACTGCCACCCTGCATGACATTTCTGCCGACCTCATTCAAGGTGTGCAGAAGGGGGATTGGGCCAGAGGCGACGCCCCCTGTGCGCCGCAGTTGCCTTCCAGACGGTCTTGCCACAGAAACATCTACACCAATGCCGCCGCCTGTCATCAGGCAGGACATGGCTCTCTGCGTCACACTGGCCCACTCCTCTCTTGAGTCCTCCTCAAGCCTTAGAAGGTAACAGTTGTTGTAGAACCTAGCCTCTCTCCCTGCGTACCACAGGTATCGGCCACCGGGCATAAACTTAAAGTCAGATATGTACTGAACCAGTTGATCTTGGTCAGACTTGGACATCAGGTTATTCTTCTTACCATCGTATGTCCCGCATACATTGTTGACTACGGTGTGTGCTTTGTCCTCCCAAGATTCATAAGGGTTGCTTGCGTACTTCTGCTTAAAAATAGTTTCGCCTAGTTCGGTTCTAAATTTCATTATATCTGTATTCCCCACATACTTTGTTTTCAAAATCCCAAGACGGCCCAACCTTTGTCATCTTGGCGTTCTCTTTTTCCCTCTCATAATGCCAAGCCTTATTAGAAAAGTCCTGATAGGTAGAGTAGAACACATCCCCATCACATTCCGCAAACTCTTGGGCAAACTTTACAGCCTGTTCAGCCAATGCTCGTCTTGCTTGGTCTAACTGCAACTCATCATACTGCTTCTCTTTCTTGTTCTTAGAGCGCACTTTCATATTCTTTTCTCCATTTGTCTATGTCTTTGTTGTGACGTTCTGCCATCAGTTTATCATAGCCCTCTGGCGTAGCCCACTCTGCTGGTTGACGGTTTGAATCAAAGGCGGAAGGGTAGTAGAGATAGCGTCCAATTCCCCAAAGGACTCCGGCTCTCTTCAGGGCATCACTAATGCCCCCTTTGTCGCCTTCAATGTCAGTATCACCAGCGCCGTCAGACTTAGTAACCCATTGACCTTCAATCTTGCAAGCCAACTTGCAGATCATACGGCCACCTACACTCTCGTAATGCGCTTGCCATCCGCCTACTCCTAGCACCTCATCTAGACGGTTCATTACATCCCGCGCATCAATATACACTAAGTCCTTACCACCCTTGTAACCTTTACGCCACTTGTGATTGGCAAAGGGTTTCTTCAACGCTATCTCTACATATTTCATATTATTCCTCTTGTTTTTTGATTGCTTCAGGGATATCTTCTCCGATGTCTCTTACCAAAACTTCGTGATACCCACCATCATCATCATACCACCCATGATACACCTTGTCAACAACTTTCTGTCGGTGAATGATATAAGGATTGTCTTTGGTTCCTTCCCCCTCAACCCGCTCCCCACTAAAGGTGCGGTACTTCATTGGGGAAAAGAACTCATCCATAAATCCCCTGTCAAATACTGTCATTCTCGTCATTTAAAACTCCTATAAAGTGTTCAGCATCTACGACTACCAAAGGTTTTTGCCTATTGCGTTTAATGATAAGCAAGGGTTCGTAGCCCCCTGCGTTTGCTTCTGCCTGTTTCCAAGCCTCCCACAAATTAAGTCTTTCCTGATTCTTGCACTCCACACTGTAGGGAAAGATAACCCTAGCCTTTGGACTGAGCATAATATCCTCGCCCCCAGCCCCCATACTACGGGAGTGTACATCATCTTCCTCCAGATCAAATGTTTTAATTAAGAGCGACTTGACCCACTGCTGGAGTCTTCTGCCCTTGGACTTTGCGGATGATGCTCTCATCTATTCCCTCTGTTAGTGCTACTCTGTCTAACTCCCCCATCACTCCACCTTTGGGCGGAGTCTTGAGTATTGCCTTGGGCAGTTGCCCGTCATGGTAATAATTCATTGAGGCCATGTCAAGTTTTAAATCTAAATCCATCTCAGCCCCGTCAAAATGCCTTGCTTTACAAAGACTTAGGTATGCGTCTATATCAGGGTCATCATGGACTCTGCCCAATATGATTACGTTGTCTGCCCTGTTGGTGATATCAGCAGACCCAGCAACGCTCCACTTGTCTAACCTGTCTTTGATTGACTGACCCTTTCTAGCGTGAGCCACTAGTATAACGTGTATGCCTAATTGTCTGGCCGTGTTAGCCAGACCCTGCACCACGTTCTTCTGCCCATTCCAGTCATCACTGTTGAGATTCATGGTCATCAGAGAATCCACTAGGATAACATCAATGCCTAGTTTGTCGTAAGCGTACCGCATGACAGACAGTAGGACGCGAGGATTCACTGTACCGTGTTGGTCATAGAACCACAGTTTGTCTTTCCCCCAGCGCGTGAACTGCAACCCTGCCTCCATGTCTGGCTTGTTCTGTAGAGATGCCTGTCGCCACATCCTAGCCAGTTGCGCTTTAGGACTCATCTCCAGCGATACTGATAGGCACTTGTGTCCCTGCTCCATAGCAGACAGCAGGCACTGAGAGGCGAATAAAGATTTCCCCGCCCCGTTTATCCCTGCTAGGATGGTAAGTTCCTCACCGCGCAGTCTGAACTTATCATCAAACTGGTGGAAGGGTAGTTTAACACCATTTAATTGCTCATCATTGTAGAAGAAATCAAACACTTCACTGGTAAAGTCATTAGACGGCCTGACCTTGCGCTCTACTGATCCAACACTGTCATACTGCTTTAATTCTTTTTCTGTGATTTCCATATTCTTTTGCCGTATCTCCAGTTGCCACCGTGTCGGTAGTATTGATCGAATGGTTTGTGCGTGGTGTTGTAGAACTTGCTCCAGTCCATCCCCTTGATCCTAGTTACATTCGTACTTTCCACCCTAGAGGGGGATTTACTGTGGTTATCTAGGAACTTTTGAGGTATTTTACCAGATAAGTTCTGCGCTTGCAAGTATAATTTCCACGCTTCTACCATAATTTTATTTGATGTACGATATGAGCGCGATAAGATGTTCATACACTTTACCGCGCTCTTCATCATCGTGTCACTTTCAGCATCCCCCTGATTACGCACCGTGGCAATCATTCTTTTGGGGATATTCCTCAGTATTTGTAATGCCCTCTTCTCAATCATACTGCCTGCGTTTATCGTCCTCTTCTGCCATCAAGTCATCATTCTCCTGCAAGATAAATACCCCAAGAGTGACAAGTTTATCAAGGGCTTTAGGTGTGATCTTGAATCCGTTGCAGTTTAACTCAATGATTAACTCATTGTCGCTATCCATGTACGCCTCAACATCATCCACCACCAGATCGTCGAAAAACTTGTCCACCTCCTGCTGTACTCTTTCGTTCACGGCCTCATCAAAATCCTCAGCGTAAGACTGTGATTTGGAGAAGGCGTTAAAGTCTCTTTCCACAGGGTCTAGCATTATTCCCACCCCTTCTCTGAACGCTCTTCCAGAACGGCCCTGATCGGCCCTGATATATCATCGTACAGTTTGGCAAACTTGGGATTACCAATGTCAGGGTCAATATCGTACCCATGCTTTGCAATTCTGTCGCAAATGTCTGAAACCAATTCTTCTATTCCGAATTCATCCATGATTATTCTCCGTAGTTGTCACCGGCATAGTCTACCAGTGAATCAAAGGGTATCTCTTTCTCCAGTAAATCGCACACTTTGTCAATGGTGGATTCTGGAAGGTATCTCCACATATTCTTGGTGGAAAAGTTCATCAAATCCCATTTGACATCATCGTAGTTTTCTTTAGTTAGCATTTTTTATCTCCATTTAAACCCTTTACCAAGTTGTAAGCATATTTCATATCTTGACTTAATGCTTTACAGGCTCCATTGTAACATATTCTATAGGTATTGTCAACCCTCTCTACAGTCCACATTAGTCCAGCCTCGACTGTGCGTAGCACTTCACGCCGTTGGCCTCAAGATGCCTAGCGTATGCCACAGCGCCAGCCTCTTTTGAGGATATGTTTTGAGTGGGGTGGCCTGATGGATTCCAGATATCGTATCCGCCATTCCATGCCGCCTGATCCACAACCCCCGCCTTTTTTAACTGTCTGGCGAATGATTGGGTAGCAGGGGTAATCTTGACCCATGCAAACCCGCAACAATCCCATTCCCCATTCTCGGCAACGTGAGCATCGGTAGCCCGTCGAGCCAGTGACAACGCCTCTTCGTGAATTCGGTATGCGTCTGACTGCTTCATGTTAATATTCCTATCGCTTCACTTACCATTGCGTTAAATTCTAAATCATCATTGGTGATTAAATCTTTTTCCAACAGGCACAAGTCATTCTGACAGGGTTCGCAGAATGGTGAGTAGTAATCACCACCAGAATCAATGGGATTCTGACAGATTTCGCAAAATTTATTTGGCATTTTTGGCTCTCCGATTGTAAGACCCTTTACCCTTCTTTGGTTTATGGGTAGCGGGGCGGTTGAAATTGTGTTTCGCCACCGGGTTTCTCTGTTTCATTTTATTCACCTAAATCGTCCATGTTTTCCCAATCTTCTGGTAACATACCAGTAATCAGCATTTCCCTTTCATTTGGATACAGGTAGCGGAAAGCATCCTGTACCAGTTTACCATCAGCCCAATCCTGAGCATCTTTGAATGGGTCTGAATCTCCCACTTCACTGAAGTTTACAGTAAAAACCGCACCGTGTCCAGTGAAAAGATTCTGAGTGAAGAAAAGGTATCCACCTTCGCCCTTCTCAATTTTCTCAAGTGATTTGTAAATCATTCTAAGCCCCCATTAAGAGTGATTTGAGGTCGGGGATAGACCATCCTGACATATAGGACAGTTGAGAAAGTGTCACCATCAGGTGCGAATCAAAGTAGTCAATTACGTCTTGAGAGTGCCACATTTTTCTGTTCCCTTTTTCAGTTGATAATTGCATTATAAATCAGGTAGCCCCAAAGTGCAAGTCTTTTTTAAAATTAATTAGCATATCTTTACGAATTACTTTAATTCCCCTTTGTAATCAATTACTTATGCTTGGATCGTAATTATAGTAGATAAAAATAAACTTTTGCTGTATAATGTGTTCTGAGCGTTGGACTCTTAAAATTATGTGGCCCCAATATGCCACCATCCATCAAATAGTATTGATTGATTCTGGGGGCCTTAAGACGGGCCGGAAAACAGGCATAACTGCCATAAAGGGCGGATGTTTCACAGCATCTAAAAATAACTGTACCTGATAAACCCAGACTCTTACCCCGCGTGATGATTCCCACAAGAGGATAGCGCGAAATGCTACCGGGCAGTCCGGTCTTATTGACAACTATGCTTAGAATGCAATGGTACAGAATTGGTTATGAGTTCCGATAGACAGACAAGACAGACGCGCCGAAACATGGTGGCAAAACACGCAGGGAAATTTAATAAATCCTACCCCATGAAAAGTAAGGTTGCCTATGAGCGTGATTCTAAGGCCGTACAGCGTGAGGTAGAGCAAACCCTAGCAGATACCCTAGTGTCCCGTAATCAGGCCGTACAGGGCGACTGAGAGCCTTGCAGGGCGTATTATAGCGTTATCGTGGACGCATAAAAAAACCCCGTCGAAACGGGGCTTATAATAATATTAGACT
>Ga0080013_1004568_pt1 | contig 13553 bp, 18 predicted proteins | sample ETNvirenome_6_85_FD_69236 | JGI IMG/M metagenome (GOLD analysis project Ga0080013, IMG submission 69236) | Marine viral communities from the Pacific Ocean - ETNP_6_85 (SPADES assembly) (version 2) | ecosystem: Environmental > Aquatic > Marine > Oceanic | place: Pacific Ocean | collected 2013-06-19 | reverse complement strand
ATTAAGACCTATCTCGGTAGGATTCGACAACGTCTTTGATCATTTTGAAAAAATGTTCGACGACAGCGATGAATTCTTTCGTACGCCTACGTCTACTTTTCCTTTTTACAATATTGTAAAAACAGGAAACACAACTTACGATATAGAAGTTGCGCTTGCAGGGTACAATAAGAAGGATATCCAAGTCGACTACGCAGATAACTTATTGACTATCAAATCCGTTAAGGAAATAAAAGATAACAAGGAATCTAATGGAGTTATCCATAGAGGCATTGCTAAAAGATATTTCTCTAAAGTTTTCACTATCGCTGATGATGTAGAAATCAATGGCGCTGAGTTGAAAGACGGGTTACTGAAAGTTTCTCTAAACAAGATTCTTCCAGAAGGCAAACAGCCTAAATCAATCGAAGTTAAATAATCTTTAACAATCAATAACATGAGTAGGGCGCTCTGCGCCCTGCTTGTAAATAATATGATGAAAATATTTAAATTTTTTGAAAGAGCAGGTTATGTTAGAGCCATTAATCGATTAAAACGTCGAGGGCTTTATAAGCAGGCCAAGGCACTGGAACACGATATTACTAAAGCTAAATTTTAGCGCGCCTCGCGCGTAAGTCCTACGTTTTCAGGGATGTAATGTCCCCGTGAATGATTTTATTAGATTTCCTCATATTATCTATGGCCCATAAGGGCTGGAGATTAGTATAATGAAAACATACTCTCTGTTGTCTAGGATCTGAAAGATCAAAAGATGAACAAGGTTTAATATGATCTATATGCCACATCCCATGATTTTCTCTTGTCATTCCATCTTGAAATAAAGATTCAAGACGTTGCCATACAATTTCTATATTTTTTACCCCCAGTAAATTCATAGTGGAAGCAGATTTATTTTTGCCCTTTAAAGCACGGAGTATTCTACTTCGTAAATTAGCTAGTATTCTAAAGGAAGGGTTTGTCCTTCTTCTTTCCCTAGCGTTCCTTGTATTGTTCTTTGATAATCGTTCTTTATTTTTAAAATAATATTTCCTAACGGATTCCCTATTCTCCCTTAGATGTATTAAACGATATTCTCTTTGGTACTTTATTCTTTTTTCCCTGGTTTTTAAATAATGTTTTTTGTCAGATAATTTTACTTTCTCTTTATTTCTTTTCTTCCATTCTTTTTTTTGTATAGCTATTTTTTCTTTATTTTTTAAAAGATACTCCTTGCGATCACTCATATCCACGCTTTCAGTTCTTCGCCCATAACTTTGGAAGCGATATTAATCTTTTTACGGAGGGACTTGACGATTTTTTCGTCAACCGTTTCTTCCGCAAGGATGTCCACATAGGTCACTGATTTCTTTTGACCGATTCGGTGTGCACGGTCCTCGGATTGAATTCGTTTTTCCAGGTCATAACCATTAGAATAATAAATCACGGTATTAGCCGCAGTAAGCGTAAGCCCGTATCCACCCGTTTGGGGTGTTCCAACGAAAAACCGTACTTTAGGGTCTTTCTGAAAATTGTCTTTATTGCGTTTTCGTTGATCCTGGGGCGTGAGTCCATAATAATCGACCACGGAACACGGACCATGTTTCTTAGTAATAGCTTCTTTAATATTTTTTACGTCTCTTTGCCAATGAGCCCAAATAATCGCTTTTCCTTCTACCTCTTCTAAAATGTCCATTAACTCACTTAATCTATTATTCTTTATTTCTTGAATGGTACCATCATCCGCTACAAAATGACCACATGTGATTTGTTGCAATCTCATGAGTTGGGTTAAAACCGTCATGGTTGTAATATGCTTTCCATTAAGATCAGCTAATGCTGTTTCTTTCATTTGTTCATAAACCTTCTTTTGTTCATCAGACAGTTCGATCTCTCTTTTCATGTATATTTTTTCAGGCAAGTCTAAACAGTCTTCTTTTAAAACTCTGTATGAAAACGTTTTTAATTGTTCTGCTAATTCATCTAAATTCTTAAAATGACTTACCACCTGGATAGATCGGCCCGAAAGATGTAATGTCTTCATTTCAGCATATCGATTCCTGAATGCATAATAAGAAGTAAAGTCTAAATGTTCTTCGTTCAAAAACTCACATTGACTATAAAGATCTAATGGATTTTTAGTAACTGGAGAACCTGTTAAAATTCTACGGTACTGGGCCCTTGGAGCAAGGGCTATAATATTTTTAGTTCGTTTGGCTTTAGGGTTCTTAATAGTAGTAGATTCATCTACACACATTAAGGCCTTATGCGAAAATAAAAACTTTTGAGCAAAAGATAAACCTTTTTGAGTACTTAAAGCTTCTACATTCATTACAAGAATATGAAGTCTTTCATCCGTTTTAAATAAAGTACCTAACTTATTGGATTGAGATTTAGTTATATTTGCTTGCCACAAAACGGACACATTTTCTATGTGATTAGGTAAGTGGGCAGGGAGTTCCTGAGAATACCATGTATCCATAACTCCTTTAGGAGAAATAATTAAAGCCCCATCTATTTTACCTCGATCATAGAGCATCGCTACATTATCAATAAGCACTTTTGTTTTACCTGTACCCATTTCCATGAAATAAGCGTACGTCTCTCTATTCCAAGATTTCTCTAAAGCGGCCAATTGATGGCTATATGGTTTTGTCTTAAATTTATATTTCATCTTTCTATTGACTTACTATATAGGATGTACTATATATTTGTCAATGGAAGAAAGTAGAAAAAGAACATCACCGATTGTATATGTAATACAAGAGATTGTAGGTACTAGAGAAGGTAAGCCTAAAATTAATATTTTAGGGGCCAGTGAATACGGTACTTTTAAATTCTTATTACCTGAACTTTCGCAAATGATATTTTCTCCAGGTCCTTTAATCTTTAAATTAAGAAAAGGTTTAAAAGATTATACCGAAGAAGATTATTTATTATTAACAGGAGATCCTGCAATTATTGGAGTTGCAGTCGCTATTGTTTCTGATATAACTAACGGTAAATTTAATTTATTAAAATGGGACAAACAAGAAAGAAAATATTATCCGATTCACATCAATTTATTCGAGAAAGGAGATTTAGATGAATCAAATTAATTTTGAACAAGATCAAACTGAGGTACTAGATAAGACAGAAAATATTGATAAACTTGCAAATAAAATAAAACAAATGCAGATCATACAGAAAGACATAGCGCAGAATGAAGAATATCTTAAACAAAGAAAACAAGAATTAGAACAGATTTCTGGAGAAGCTATTCCCACTATGTTATCAGAAATGGGATTGTCTTATCTCAAACTTGCTGATGGATCATCAGTTGAAGTTAAAACAAATTATAGCGCCACTATAACTCAAGCCAATAAAGAGAAGGCGTTTAACTGGCTTCGTGACAACGGCCTTGGAGACATCATCAAGAATGAGATGACTGTTTCTTTTGGACGTAACGAAGATAACAAGGCAGCAGCATATGCTGAACTTGCGAAGGGTCAAGGGTATCAACCAACACAAAAGTTGAAGGTTGAGCCTATGACCCTGAAAGCGCTCGTCCGTGAGCGTATCGAGGGAGGGAAATCCCTTCCAACGGAAATTTTCAGTGTATTCATTGGAAATAAAACAACAATAAAAAGGAAACAATAACCATGAACAAAGAAGCACAAATCGCGAAACGCGAAAATGCAGGACCATTGGCTACAAATTTATTTGAAGCTGATGCGGGTCAAGGTATTTCGAATATAAAGCAGGATGATCTTGCTTTACCATTCTTAAAAGTACTTGGCCAACTATCCCCTGAAGTAAACACAAGGGACGCTAAACATGTCGAAGGTGCACAACCAGGCATGATCATTAACACCGTCACTGGTGAATTACATGATGGCGAAAAAGGGATAGAAGTATTGCCAGTCTTTTACAAAAGACAGTATATAGAGTGGCAAGATAGGGGGGAAAGTAAAGGCGCTCCAGTCAAAATTTATGACGCAGGAGACGACGTTCCTAAAACTACAAGAGACAAAAGTTTCAAGGATAGGCTAGATAATGGCAACTATCTTGAAAATACCGCAAGTCACTTTGTAGTATTACTCGGCAAAACACCCACAACAGCTTTGATTTCTATGAAAGCGACTCAATTAAAAATTAGTCGTAAGTGGAATTCAATGATGATGGGGATTAAGATGCAGGGTAAAAACGGATTGTTTACGCCGCCAACATATAGCCACATTTATAAACTAAAAACTGTACAACAGTCTAATGACAAAGGTACATGGTTTGGTTGGGATGTGTCCAAGGTTGGACCTATCACCGATAAGGGAATTTATGAGATTGCTAAAATGTTTTCAAGCAATGTCGCTAAAGGCGCCATTCAAGCAAAACATGGATCTCAAGAACTTAAAGAACCTAAAGAGGCGACACCGTTTTAATAACTTCTTCGTGAAGGAGAAAGGGGCGGTCGCGGGAGACTTAAACCGCCCCGTAAAACAACTATGAAAAATTTTGTTGAACTATTTTCTGGATTAAGACGAGCACATGGGTGTACCTATGTCGAAAAGAAAAGTGCCGATGGCACTAAAGTCAAAGGACAATCTTTTGTTAAACGTGACCCTGTTATTGATAAGTTATGGCAAGATCATTTAAGTGGTATTGAGCCAAGTTTAGGAATCATACCAATCGATGAAAACAATAAATGTAGATGGGGATGTATTGATGTTGACAAATATAATTTAAATCACAAAAAACTTATTAATCTTATTAACAGTAATCAATTACCTTTAACTGTATGTCGATCTAAAAGTGGGGGAGCCCATATCTTTTTATTTACTACAGTTCCTGTAGAAGCTAAATTAATGAGGGACAGACTATCTTCCATTAGTGCGTTTTTGGGATATGGGAATGCAGAAGTTTTCCCTAAACAAGTCGAATTAAAATCGGAAGATGATACAGGAAATTTTTTAAACTTACCATATTTTAATTCAGCAAAAACTACAAGATATGCCTTTAATTTTAAAGGAGAAGCTATTACAATATCACAATTTTTTTTAGCAATAAAAAGATTAACTCCCGAAGAATTAGAAAAATTAGAATTAAAAAGACCTCCATCAGAGTTTAGTGATGGTCCTCCTTGTATAGAATCTTTAACTCAAAATAAATTAAACGATGGAAGAGACAGGGTTCTTTATCAATATATTCAATACGCAAAAAGAAAATGGCCTGAAGAATGGACCAAATATATTAATGCCTTTAATTATAAATATTTTGATCCTCCATTAGAAGATAGAGTTATTCAAGAAAAAATAAAATATAATGCAAATCGAGAATTAGGTTTTAAATGTAACGAAGAACCAATGTGTGACCATTGTGATAAAAAACTATGTTCAATTAGAAAACATGGTGTCAGAGGTCAATCTTTATTTCCTGATTTAAGTGACCTACAAAAAATTAATCTAGATGAACCTTACTATTATGTAAATGTTGATGGTGAAAGAGTAAGACTTAAAGATACTTCCTACCTTCAGGAACAACGATTATTTCAAAGAGCAGTAATGGAGCAGGTTAATAAGGTTCCACCTGGTCTTCGTAAAAAAGATTTTAATGAAATGATAAAATTATTATTTGCAGGAATAGAAATTATTGAACCACCTAAGGGATCTTCTAAAGTAGAACAACTTATTGATCATCTTGATGACTATTGTACAGATCGTACAGCAGCAGGGGCCACCAAAGAAGATATGATGCTTGGAAATGTTTGGACGCATGAAGGAGTGCATCATTTTATCTTTAGAGAATTTTTTCATAAATATTTACTCAAGAACAAATGGGATGAAAAATACGATGAAACTCAAATGTTACTAAGAGATAAGTGCGGCTGCAAGATTAAAAGAGAAATGATAGGAAAGAAAAATAAAACAATTATGACGATCGAAGAATTTGAAAAACCTGAAAATGTATATCGTCCTAAAGAATTTAAACCAAAGGAAGTGTTTTAATGGAATATAAAAACGTAAAACCAATAACATATCAAGGAATGAATTATAGAAGTAAACTAGAAGCAAGAATTTATATACATTTTACACAACTAGGATGGCGTGTTGAGTATGAACCTGAAGTGCCAGGTTTAATTGGTTATCAACCAGATTTTGCAATACACCCTGACAAGGAAAGGCATGAACGTTTCGGTGGCTGTAAACCAATCTATGTAGAAGTAAAACCCTTAATAGACGTGGCTGATTTCTATTCAGATGAATACAAAAATGAAAGAGAAAAAATTAAGAGAGTTTGGAATCCAGAAAATGACTTAATCATTGTTGGATCACAATTATTTGATAAATCTGGCAGATTTGCCATAGCTTTTTGCTTGGAAAACAGAATGTATAATCACGTAACATCTTATCAATTTTACTATTCGTTCAACGAATATAATCCTAAGGATATAGGGGCCATGATGTTTTTCGCTGGTTACGAGTATATAAAAAAAGATAGTGATACTAGATCTGTCATAGAGGGCGGTGATCTTCTTGATAACGAATGGTATGGAAAATTTAAGGATCCTAAAATTGAATCGAATAGCCAACGAGCCAGGGAAATTCTGCCAACTTCTTGGAATACAGCCTGGTCAAAACTTCAATGGAAACCACAATGAAAACAATTGTTTTAGGACCCCCAGGAACAGGCAAGACAGAAACTTTATTAAGAGAAGTAGAGAAATATCTAAAGACAACCGATCCTAATCGTATCGGATATTTTTCATTTACACAAAAAGCCGCAAACGAAGGTAAGAGTCGTGCGATGGATAAATTTAATTTAACCGAAGATGATCTTCCTTATTTTCAAACACTTCATTCCTTAGCATTTAGAAGACTGGGTCTTAGAAAAGAAAATGTAATGCAACGTGAACATTATGCAAAGGTGGGAAAAGAAACGGGCCTACGCGTAGATTATAATGAGTGGGACGATGACATGACAGGATTATTTACTACAAAAAGTGATTATTTAAGCATTATTCAACTTGCTAAATTAAGAGACATTACACTTGAACAACAATATAATTTAAAAGAACACACCCAAGACGTTTCCGTTCAGAAATTAAAAGATTTAAGTAGTGAATTAGAGCGTTATAAAAAAGCTCATGGACTTATTGATTTCAATGACATGATTTTAGATTTTATAAAATCAGATGCCTCGCCTGAATTTGATGTTGTCTTTATTGATGAGGCTCAAGACTTATCTCTAATGCAATGGAACATGGCTAAATCCATTTGGAATAAAACAGAAGATTCTTATATTGCAGGTGATGATGATCAGGCTATTTTTAGATGGGCAGGAGCGGATGTTAACAGTTTTATTGCTCAAACAGGAAAATTTTTAAAATTAACAGAATCACATAGAGTACCTAGAATTGTGCATGATGTAGCTATGAAGATTGTTAAAAGAATTTCTAAAAGGCATTATAAAGAATGGAAGCCTAAAAATAAAAGTGGGTTGCTGTCTTATTACCATAACTTTCAAGACATAGATATGAGTAGCGGGGAATGGTATGTGTTGGCCAGAACTCGTCACATGTTAGCTAAATTAGAAAATGTTTTATATTCTAAAGGGCTTTATTACAAAAATAAATTCAAGAAAGATTATGAAAAAGATTTGCGTGAAGCTATCGTTGATTGGGAAAGATGGCGTGAACACGGTGATTTAAATTATGATCAAATCAAAAGAGTAACGTCTTATATGTCCCCTAATCACTATGAAAAAACCAGTCTTCAATATCTCAATAAAGATAAACCGTACAACGTGACAGAAATCTACAATAATCACGGATTAAAAACTCGTGCTGTTTGGTATGAAGCTTTTGATTCTGCTCCACAACGAAACGTTACCTACATCAAAAAAATGATAGCCAATGGTGAACAACTTAATAAAGATCCGCGCATTTTATTATCAACGATTCATGGTGTCAAGGGTGGGGAATCTTCAAACGTAGTTCTTCTTACCGATCTAAGTAGAAGGACTCAAAAAAATATGGATCGTTTTCCTGACGACGAGAACCGTTTGTTCTATGTTGGTGCAACACGAACTAGGGACCATTTACACATTATAAGACCGAAAGATATATATAAATCATTTAGAATATGAAAAAGAAATAATGCCTGGACCCAAAAAAAAATTAAATTTAAATACAACTCCTATAAAGCTTTCTAATAAAAAACAAAAATATAAGGATCACGAAAATTTTCACCATAGAGGAGTGATTAAAATAGTAGGAAAAGAAACCGACATGCATGAATGTAAAGAATGTCATGGAATTTTTCCCGCAATGTCATTTACAACCAAAAATCTAAGAAGTGATGGGGCTTACTATCTCAAGAAAATATGCCGACAATGTCATACCATACTTGAAAAAGAGAGGAAAAAGGTGAGAAAGATTGCTCCCCCCAAACCTGAGCGTTGTGACCGTTGTCATAAAAAAACAAAACTTGAAGTAGATCATATTCATGGATTAACTACCTTTAGGGGGTGGTTGTGTACTGATTGTAATTCAGGGATGGGAAAATTAGGAGATAATTTAGAAGGACTACTACAGGCTGCAGTTTATTTAGAAAAAGATAAAAATAAAATTATAGAAAAATTAAATGAAGTGGAATAATTTATTAGAAAGCTTTATAGACGTAGGCTCGGGATTCATCCTGGCCATCGTCATACAGATTACAATTTTTCCGCTCTTCGGGCTCCATCCTACGATTCTGGATAGCCTGGGGATCGCTTTAATTTTTACAGTTGTTTCTATGACACGATCATGGTTATGGCGTTGTTATTTTAGGAGGGCAAGATGAACTGCTGGCACTGTAATACAGAACTAATATGGGGTGGTGATCATGACACAGAAGACAACGAAGATTATGATATGGTCAGTAACCTGTCATGTCCTAAGTGTCATACAATTGTGGATGTCTACCATCCATCGGAAAAATTAATTAAAGAATATGAAGACTATGAAAAGAAGAAAAAATGAACCCCTATAAAAAACAAGTTGGAGGATCTCACTATAAAAATATGAAGATTCAACCCAGTAAATTTATTAATGATAACAAATTATTATTTGCAGAAGGAAACGCTATTAAATATATTTGTAGGCACACATCTAAAGGAGAAGTACAAGATTTGGAAAAAGCAAAACACTACATTGATATGATTATTGAAAGGGATTATTCGTAATGCAAATGCCTTTATTCAAACCTCAAACAGAATGGCTTCCACCAGAAGAATTTCCAGACCTTAAACAATATTGTGAAATTGCAATTGATTTAGAAACCAAAGATCCCAATTTAAATATACGAATGGGTTCTGGCTCTGTTATAGGAGTGGGTGAAGTAGTTGGAATCTCAGTAGCTACAGAAGATTTCTGTGCCTACTATCCTATTGCTCATGAAGGAGGCGGTAACCTGGACCGTAAGATGGTTTTAAAATGGTTACAGGATGTTTTAAACACCCCAGCAGATAAACTATTTCATAATGCCATGTATGATGTGTCCTGGCTACGAGCGCTAGGCTTAACTATTAAAGGAAGAATTATTGACACCATGATTGCAGCAGGCGTAGTGAACGAAAATCGTTTACGCTATGATCTGAATGGTGTGTGTCGTGATTACATTGGAAGAGGAAAAGACGAAGCAGCTTTATATGAAGCGGCTAAAAATTGGGGAGTCGACCCTAAAGCTGAAATGTATAAACTTCCAGCAATGTATGTTGGATCTTACGCAGAACGCGACGCCCAACTCACACTAGAGTTGTGGCAGGTGTTAAAAAAAGAAATTTTAAATCAAGATATTCAATCCGTATTCGAAATGGAAATGGAATTACTTCCCTGTCTTGTGGATATGAGGTTTCTCGGTGTACGTGTAAATCAAGAACAAGCCGCGATCGAAAAGAAAACATTAATAGAACAAGAGAAAAAAATGTTAGGTGAGGTGTTAGTAAATACGGGAATCGATGTACAGATTTGGGCCGCTCGATCCATTGCAAGAGTATTTGATAAATTAGGATTGCCTTATGATCGTACGGTTAAAACACAAGCGCCAAGTTTTACTAAAAATTTTTTAGCGAATCACCCACACAATGTTGTAAAGTGTATTGCTAAAGCAAGAGAGATCAATAAAGCTCACACAACTTTCATCGATACCATCTTAAAACATAGTCAAAAAGGTAGGATTCATGCGGAAATTAACCAACTTCGATCCGAAGGTGGAGGCACCGTGACAGGAAGATTCTCTATGAATAATCCAAACCTCCAGCAAATTCCTGCGAGGAACAAGGAACTCGGACCACGGATCAGATCTTTATTTATTCCTGAAGAAGGATGTACCTGGGGTTGTTTCGATTACAATCAGCAGGAACCAAGACTCGTTGTTCACTATGCATCTTTACAAAACATGTATGGAGTGAATGAAGTTGTTGACGCGTACAAAGATGGTGACGCAGACTTTCATAAGATTGTTGCGGACATGGCAAATATTCCCAGGTTACAAGCTAAAACAATTAATTTAGGATTATTTTATGGGATGGGAAAAAATAAACTCCAGGCAGAACTCGGTGTTAATAAACTCCAAGCTGAAGAATTATTTAGGGCCTATCATGCCAAGGTTCCATTCGTTAAACAACTGATGGATGCTACGATGAAACGTGCCCAGGATTCAGGAAAAATTAGAACGCTTCTTGGACGATTGTGCAGGTTTCCTTTATGGGAACCTAATCAGTTTGGGATTCATAAAGCATTACCTCATGATCAAGCGCTCTTGGAACACGGACCAGGGATCAGGAGAGCTTATACTTACAAAGCATTAAATAGACTAATACAGGGATCTGCAGCCGATATGACTAAAAAAGCCATGATAAATCTCCATAAAAAGGGAATTATACCACATGTTCAAGTACATGATGAGTTGGATATTTCTGTAAAAGATGATAAACAGGCAAAACAAATAGTACAAATAATGGAATCCGCAGTTGAGTTAGAGGTACCAAATAAAGTGGACTATGAAACTGGCGAAAACTGGGGTAATATAAATTAGGAGGAACTATATGGAAAAAGTAAAACAACTATGGGCATTAGCATTAGCTCATAAAAAAATTTCTGCTGCTGTTGTAGTAGTTATTATTGCTGTTTATTTCTTAGCAACTTAAGAATTTTATTCAGATAAGTTCTTCTTTAGGACGGAGGGAACTGGGGATGATCAAACATCTATGGAAAAAGTTTGTCAAGTGGTTCTGGAAAGACTACTATAAATGACTATGGACGAAAAAACCTGCATAAAATGTAATCACCTATGCCATTGTATCGAAGCTGATCACGTAGGCTGTGAATGTGCCAACTGTGAATGCAGCGGTAAAGAATACTTTAAGCATAGAGACACTAAAGATGAAGGTGTAGTGGTAGATAGCACAAAAGATTGCGAGTCGTGTGAATAATGAAAACAATAAATGTAGATAGCACGGCAATTTCTATGCCGATGAGGAACCTTATTGGAATTGTAACAGCAGTTTCGGTAGGAGTGTGGGCGTTTTTTGGGATTCAAGAGACTCTTAATAAACACAGCACAACTCTAGAGTTGATGGAAAAAGATTTAAGTCAGAATACAGAATTTAGGATAAAATACCCCAGGGGTGAGCTGGGACAATCTAGTGGAGAGTCCGAGCTTTTTATGCTAGTGGAGCATATTTCGGGCATCGTAGAAGATATTGAAGAAGAAATTAAAGGCATGAGAAATAATAAAGTTAATATTGATTTTCTACAAAAACAAGTTGAGAAGTTACAAACAACAGTTGAAAAGATTCAGGAAGAACATAGAAGATTTAAAGTAGAGAATGGAAAATGATCGAAACAGTTTTTGCATTGCTCATGATCATCAATCATGAGATTAAAGAGCATCGAATCCAGGACTCTCTAAGCACATGTTTAAAACATAAACGGATTGCAGAAAGAAGTGTATCTAACAACGTACTATATAAATGTATTAAATCACAAGCAGAAATAGAAATAAATATTGATGGTACAAAAACTATTAAGAAACTGATACTAGAATAATGAGTAACTTTCCTTGGGACCAACAACTAATTGCAATGTTTATTTTTATAACATTGTCTTTAATAATAACACTTGTATTTACATAATGAACATGGAAATTAAATTACTCATAGCTACCCTTATTGGAATCAGCGCAGGAATCACAATCGGTTTTGCTATCTATCATCATTTTTTTCTGGATAAACTAAGCTGTTGTGGTGTATATGGATAGATACATTGGTGAAAAGGAAAAAAACAAATGATAAAAGAACTAAGAACCCTATGGCAAAAGTGCTTCGGCACTTCAAGCCCCAAACCTTCAAAAATAAAAAAACCTATACACGCAAAACCCCAAACACGAGAACAAAAAATTGGTGGTTTGATGTCGGAGATTGGTAGAGAAATGTTTGATATGCCTATTCACGTGGAACTAGGACGCTGTCCTTACTGTGAATGCATTGCTCATATGTTAAGTACTCGACCAGGGCTTTTTCGATGTTCTAACTGCAAAGAAACTACCAGGCAATACATCAATGGTAAAATTTCCTATCTACCCGTCAACGATAGATCAGTTTTAGGCAATGAGTCGGAAGAAAGCTAAACTTCAGTTTGGCTACAAACATATCAAAAAGGCTCCTCGTAAACGCCCAGGCAGGCATGCGAAATCATACTCTAAGCGAATTCCACCCAGAAAACGCTCACGAGGCCAGGGTAAATAATCTTTACACACTGTAAATTATTTCTTTACAAAACATTACAAATTAACAGGCAATACCAACATTTTTCTTGCATCGTTGCTGGTGGTAAAGTATGTAAATTATATGAACAAGCCTAACCCTTTACACCAGCTTTCCAATTGCGTAGTACACGACGACACTTTCGATTGGGGTGGCTAATTTTTATTAGCGCTTGACATAAGTCCCACAAAAACCTATATATACAGCATGAAAGAAAATATAAATAATGAAAAGAAAGTAATACCAAAAAAAACACTGAAGGAACTTCAGGACGAAATCAAAAAAGTAAGAGACGATGCTAGAGCCCATGGAGTAAAACAATCTAAAAAAATTAAAGAGCTAGAGGATCAATTAAAAGAGCATAGCGCCTATAAACAATTAATTATTACCGCTACAAAAACACATAATGATCCACATAAGATTGTAGAAGGTTTAAAATTTACGGCTGAAAATATTAAAGCAAGAAATTGGCCAATGGTAGATCGTGTAGGAGGAAGTTCAGGTGATATAGAAGCAAGAGGTGCCTGTCCCATATGTCGTATAAATTTAGTAGGAAAGGACCTCCGTCCTCGAGAACTAACCTTTCCTTGTGGAGTCGCGGGCTGCCCCTATGAAAAAAAGGAAGCCATAACTGGCAAATAAAATCCTTTTACCCCTTGACAACTATCCTATATTAACCTATATATACATTATGAAAGAAATAAATATAACAAAAGAAAAAATAAAAAAAGCTTTAGATGCTTTTTATTGGGGTGATATTGGTCCTAACGCAAAGGATGAATATGGCTCAGGAT
>Ga0080013_1004567_pt1 | contig 13556 bp, 35 predicted proteins | sample ETNvirenome_6_85_FD_69236 | JGI IMG/M metagenome (GOLD analysis project Ga0080013, IMG submission 69236) | Marine viral communities from the Pacific Ocean - ETNP_6_85 (SPADES assembly) (version 2) | ecosystem: Environmental > Aquatic > Marine > Oceanic | place: Pacific Ocean | collected 2013-06-19 | reverse complement strand
CTGGTATGGGAACCAGCGACCTTCTGTGTTCTTGGCTAGTATTATAAACTTGCCCTCCTCTGAGTCGCTTTGCAACAACAGTCATCACTGGTCTTACACCGGTCAGCGTTATATTGATGCGACTAATGCCTTTGGCGGTGTGGTCGTAGACATCTGCGCAGAAGACTGGGCGACAGGCGTACAGGCAGCAACCACACAGGTTGAGCCGTATGAAGAGTGGCCTTTAACTTACCACCCCATTGTGGACACATTGATTGTTTTTGTAGATACTGTGGAGATGCCAGCAGACGAGTGGCAGTATAACGCCACCACCAATAGCGTCGAATTCCTTGTAATTCCGCCAGAAGGGGCATTAGTGGAGATTGGTTATGTTATTGATTATGATGCTGGCGACGATGATGACAGCGCAGGCGACGACGACGATTCGGCCGGGAGCTAACTACTTATGGATAAAGAGGTAATTGTTTTGAAAGATAAATGGAATCCGGGAGCGCACGAGGTACCGGAAGCACGAACATTAGAGATGACTGAGGTGGCGCCCAACACATATATGGACGCGCCCTTTCCCCTCAGCCTAGATACACAAAAAAAATTATTAGAATTAATCTATAACCGAAAGTCAGGTATAATTACTAGACAGGAGTTGATAAATGTTCTCTTTAATTCAAAAGATCTTCCGCCGGGAACGATCATTAGACGACTTATATAATAAACTACAGGTTATTGTAAAAAGATTAGACGAACTCGAAAACATTTCTGACGAACGGGAATCCCTGTGGCTATTTATAGAAGAGATGCGCGAACAAGAGAAAGTAGCTTACCAGCTTTTACAAGAAGAGCTGGGTGCGGCTATAGTGCGCAGCCTGGAGCCGCGGGGGGAAGCTTGATTGGTCACTATATATCTTTTCGATGTCGACGGAACTCTAACCGCGGCACGGCAACCCATCTGTGAAGCTTTTGCTTCGGCCTTCTTGGACTGGCAAGAGGAGACGCAGGCCATCGTTTATTTGGTTACGGGTAGCAATTTAAAAAAAACAAAGCAGCAAATATTTGAAGAGTTCTTTCGGGCTTGTGCGGGAGTGTTTTGCTGTTCTGGTAATGAGATGTGGCAGAAGGGGGAACTTATATATCAAAATAAATTTAGAGCCCCTAAGGGACTGCTCGACGATCTTAATTTATATTTGGAGAGTGGCGCCCAATATAATATTCGAACTGGGTGCCATATTGAACGAAGGCCCGGTATGATAAACTTTAGTGTTTTGGGACGTAATGCCAATTTACTTCAGCGTGAGGCGTATGCAAAGTGGAATAAATCTGCGCGAGAATTGGACGACATATGCTCATATGTTACTCAAAACTATCCCACATTGGACGCGGTTATAGGAGGTGTCACCAGTGTGGACATATATCCTAAAGGAAGGGACAAAGCACAGGTGGTTGAAAAGTTACGCAGTAAGTATCCGAACGAGGAATTATCTTTTGTATTTGTGGGAGATCGGATAGTTCCCGGAGGAAATGATTACCCTTTGGCCCAAGAACTCGACAAAGATCCTAACTCACATTCAGTACGCGTACATTCATATCAAGAAACCTGGGCACTAATTGAACATTCGAAACTATTTATAGGAGAAGGTGGGATTTAATGAAAAACACAATAGCTAATTGGCGCCAGTTTCTGGCCGAAGCGACTGACGGTACCTATTTCCAAGAAACCTTTGATTTATACGTTCTTCTTTCTGTGTCTAAAGACTTAGGAGGAAACCGCGATCAGCTTAAAAACGATATTCGCGCCCTCCCCGAAGTACTTACAGTGTCGGTTGTAGACCCTCCCCGCGGAATTCAAAGAAATCTTCCCACAAGGTTTCTGTCTACTCTTAAAATTCACTGTCGACAGCCCGCAGTAGACACTAACCAGATGGGGATTGCTAAGCGAGTTTTACAAGCAACACGCAATATGCGAGGCGTGAAGGTTATTAAATATGATTTACCGCATGCTTTTGCTCCCGAAGATGCGTTGAATGAGGGGTATCAACAAGACCCGGCTCGGCGCGCTCGCCTAAGCCGCGGCTTCGACAGACTCACTAAGACCGGCCCAAATAAGAGCGGCCCCTTTCACGCTATGGAAACAGATCCCGAATGGAAATCCGCACCACCCGGGGCACCCGGCGGTCGACCACCCGGGGCACCCGGCGGTCTGGAAGAGGCGTGTGGATGTTCTGACATGGCCACACCCCCGTCGGGAAAAACCATTAAAATAAAAATAAAGAGTGGTGGCGACAAGATTGTCGATTCGTTTCATATGCATGATAAATTAAGTCCCGCCATCTGGGCTGATGAAAAAATGCACCCGGAAATACGAGATCGTTTGGAAGAGATTGCGCAAGAATTTATTGACAATTTAGACTTGCCAAATCTTCGAATAAAGGATATAATACTAACAGGGTCGTTGGCTAACTTTAACTGGTCCAGCTTCTCAGATTTGGATGTACACATCGTGGTGGACTTTAGAGATATTTCTGAAGACGAAGGCTTCGTGAAAAAATACTTTGATGCTGTGCGTTCGAACTGGAATCGAAGCCATGAGATACTCGTAAAAGATTATGAAGTGGAGCTTTATATTCAAGATGATGATGAGCAGCATGTATCAACCGGAGTCTATTCTATATTGAATGATGAGTGGGTGGTGGCCCCCTCTAAAAGCGAAGAGGATATAAACACACATAGTATTATGAAAAAGGCCCTTCCTCTCATGCGAGAAGTAGAAAGAATAGAACTATTGTCGGCAAGGGGAGCTGTTCACAGGGCCTTAGACCTGGGCGATAAGTTAAAAGAGAAACTTCGGCGCCTTAGAAGCAGCGGCCTTGAGTCCGAAGGAATCTTCTCAGTAGAAAATTTAGCATTTAAAGTTTTAAGAAGAAGTGGACATATGGGCCGTTTATATGATATAATGAGAGAAACGTATGATGCGGAAAGATCTATTGCAGACCAATAATTCTAAGCGCGCACTAAAGAGTGCGGCAATTGTGATTCTAAACAGGAAGAAGCAGATTCTCCTACTGAAACGGCGACCAGAAGCCCATTGGATGCCTGACAAGTGGGGCCTTCCCGGCGGTATAATCGAGCCGGGCGAACACTGTGTTGACGCAGCACTTAGGGAAACCTTAGAGGAAACCTCTTTGAAGGTTTCCGGCCCGAGGTTATTATCGATTGATGAGAATGTAGCGGTTTACTATTCTTCTTCTTATAAGGGTAAAGTAGAAATAGATTATGAGCATACCGATTGGGCTTGGGTATCTCGTGAAAAGCTGACTAGTTATGACAAGGTACCCAATATAGGTACACTTTACGAAATGGCGGTTATGTATGAACGACTCCAGCGAGGAAAATAATATAGTCGAGGAGGCGCCAGCGCCCTCTGAGACAGATTTAAAGCCGAAACCTCTACCCAGGCTAGCCCCACAGGGGATTAGTACCTTCACCGTGTGCAGACAGTACGATGAAAGCGGTGTATCGGGAGAGGGGATTGTAATTGAGGGGGCAGTGTTAGCCACAGGTCAATGTATTGTGCACTGGCTGTATCCCCCTCCTCGCGGCGGTATTGCTATTTTTGATTCGATGGCAGATTTTATAAAGGTTCACATAAACCCTCACCCTTCGAATCGTACCATTATTACTTATGACGATGGTGATCAAGAGCTGTTTGGGAAACAGGAGTGAACAAACAATTTAATATAGGGGACATTGTTGAATATACTTTTCGCACAATCCGCGGCAATGAGACTCGACCCGGCCTTATCTCTGGGCGCTCAGTCCCTTTGGGGGCAAAGGTCTGGGAGGTTTTGGGATTTGATGGTGAAGAATATAAAATACACGCGGACTATCTGGTACCGCTTAAAAGAAAGAAAATTAAATGAAATTTAAAGTTGAGAAGCATGACACGGCTTTGGATGATAAAGTGGTAGCATATACCCAGCATAGAATCCGAGAGTTAAGGGGCGCCCCACGCGCAGCTAGGCCCTTAGATCCGGCGATTGTAGAATACACTCGGAGAAGAATGGCGGAAATGAGAGGGGAAGGGCTAATTATTCAAAAGGGTGAAGACTTTCACCCCTACGTTCGGCGGCGCCTTGATGAAATTAAAAGACAAACTTAATAATTTGCTGAGCAAGGTTTTTACTAAGTTACCGGGAGGAGAATTGCGGAGATGTGAGAGAATTAGTAACCACTGCACCGACTGTGTTCGCCACCTTAATCATCTTGGAAGGTGTGAAGATGCCTGGGGTCATAAATGGAGAAAGGACCAAAGTTTATAGTAGGGGATCTAGTGAGCTATTCACTATCAAGTGGCAACAGCGCGCTGGGTGTTATTGTTGAATCTGAAACACATCAGGGGAATTTTTCTTTTATGTATACGGTTTGTTGGTGTGAGCCTTATGAAATGTGGGGCGGTTGGATTAAAACGGATGAGGTTTATGAGCACAATCTTCTTTTGCTCTCGCGACTTCAGAAATCTAGCGGTAAGCGATGAAGTTATAATTAAGTCGTTGACATCATGGGGGCCGTGTGTTATAGTAAGGATAGGAGGGGATTGGTGTACGGTTAGACGCATAAACACCAGCTCCATTACGACCTACACATGCCGACTCACTCAACTTAAAAGGATAAAGAAATGAAAACAGTTATTGTATTTGATACCGAGGACCAAGAGGGAATGAAAAATACCCTAAAGATTGTAGAGCACCTTGCGACGGCTTATTTGGGTGCTAATAGTTTTTTGTCGGGATACAAAGTGCCATTTGGAAAGATAGAGCTAATTAAGGAGTTTCGAAATTATGCTGTGTTGAGTCGCGACGAAGATTTCGGCGGCCTGCGTCATGCTAAAGGGTTTGTAGAAAAGATAATTGCCGGCAAGAAACAATTTTAGCATGTGGCGATACTAATTATTAGAGGTTTATGAAACGGATATTAGAAAACTGGAAGAGGTACTTAAACGAGTCGTCACTTTCTCGCGTCTATCAGCACATCGTTGCACACGACGCGGCAGTTATATCAGCCTCACGAAACGACATATTTGATAGAGAAAAGTGCACCGAGAAGGCTATGACCTCCGAGGAGGGGGACAGCAATATGCTCCGCACTCGCGACTTAAAAGCCACCCTGCTTTCGCTTGGTTATGGTGTGACCAAGATGCGCGGGAGTTATATAGAAGACTTTGATACTCCCTCCGCAGTGGAAGTGGCAGAAGATAGTTTATTTGTGGTTAATTTATCCGATCGCTCTAATTTTTTTACTAGTTTGTTAGAGCTGGGCGAAAAGTTTTGTCAAGACTCAGTATTGTTAATCCCACGCGGAGGCCAGGACGCCTTTTTACATGGAACCAATCACAGTGATTTCCCTGGTTATGACAATAAGGTAGTGGTGGGCAATTTGAAACTTGGGGAAGACGCAGAATTTATGACGCGCACACAGGGACGACCTTTTACTTTCACTGAAAGTCTCGAAACTTATAAAACTTTATCTCGCAACGAGAGAATGGCCGTCAAGAGTATCGCGAAGAAGATATTATGACGCGGATTAAAATAAATGTTAAGCGCCGCTTAACAGAAGGAAAACAACTTCTTAATGAAGTCTCGTTGGAGAAAGCAAAAGAAAGCCTTGACTCCAAAAAACTTCTCAAAGCCATTAAACAGTATGCAATAAACTACGCCCACTCTGACCCATGGGAATGGTCAGATGTTTATACTGATGAGGCTGAGGTGGAAGCATCTTACAGTCCTGATCGCCTCTTGGGCATGCCAGACGGCGGGCTGCGACCTCAAGCTCTCAACAATATGGTGTCCACCATGCACAAGAGCCTGAAGGGCTGGATTTGGGATATGATCCCCGAGGACATTGAGACAGACCGAACTCGTCGCGACAAATCTAATCAAGCCCTGGCGCTTCTTTGGTTACTGCGTTTAATCCGAACGCAACCGTCCATGATGAAAAAGGTGGTGCACGACTACGCCGAGGATTCTGAAAAAACAATGGAAGACTTTGAGATGTATTTTAATTACAAACATCTCATGGAAAAACCTGACCTTAATAGTATTGGAAGCCTAGATGAATTAGCCCAGGTCGTTCTTAACGCTCGCGATGCAATTCGCGATTATCAAGAGAAACAGAGCTATGCAAATGTAGAGGAAGGCACCGAGGTATTCCGAGACGACGATGAATTAAAGATTTACGCCATCCACAACAAGGGGGCGGCATGCGAGTTGGGGAAAGGTACCGACTGGTGCACCGCAGCGCCAGGGTTGGACTACTTCGCTGAGTATTATGAAGAAGATGATCCACTGTTTTACTTTGATGCTGCACTCCCCGCAGACCCCGAAGAGGACGCCCCGCGAGCACGATTCCAATTTCATTATGGGTCCGGACAATTTATGGACGAAGACGATAACCCGGTCAGCGGGCACACTGAAGATATATTGCATAGTGCGCTTATGCAGACAGATGCACCAGCTAAATATTCAGTCCTTCGTAAGCACGATCGTGGATTAAAACTAGGAAATCCTGGGACTTCAAGAGAAACCTTAGAAGGGCTGGTAGATAACCCTGAACTCACTTACAACGACCTTCATAGGATTGCCCAGCATCCCAATACCTCCGAGGAGAGTTTAAGAAAGTTAATGCATGCGAGTGTGCGATCCCGAGATTATATGGGGGCGATGACACTGCACCCACTCGCGGCAGTACATGGCGACGGGGGAGTAAAAGATTATGGCGTAAGTCTTAAGGCTGTTTTGGCTCAACGTGAGACTTCTCCCGAGTTTTTGGAAGAGCTATGGGAGATAACCTGGAAGAGATACCAAGAGGAATTAGAAAAGACGGCGGCGTCTCTTCGGAAATCGCCGTATAATGAAGAAAGACCCGATTGGTATGCTAGCGTTAGCCCCCGGCAGTTTCATCGCATTAAAGAGTTTTTCATGCCTGTATGGAAAAAGATTGCGTGGAATCCGACAGTTGCCACCTCCACACTGGAAGAAATAATAGAGAAGGCAGAACCCAGCGACTACGTGAAAGAACTGATAAAACAAAAGATTCTGGCGCGGGAGGCTGGAGAAGAAGAACTTGATTTTGTGGAGCTGAGACGTCGAGTTACTCAGCCTGGACGAAACTCATCTGACGAGGACCTGAGTCGTCAGCGCGGCGCCGCCATGCAGGCTTTTCATAGCGGAGAGAATATTTCGGAGTCAAAAGTTTTTGCCCGATGGCAAAAAATCATAAAATGATATTGACACGGCTTTAGGAGCCTGCTATACTGTAGGTATGAAAGTTGGAGACACTGTTAAACTAATCGCATCCCCAGCCCTTGGTTGGATGAAAAAGTATCTGGAAGAAACCTTTGAAGTTCTTGCATTCCCTACAAAAAGCGGCGTTGAAGTTCAGATGGCAGGCACCGAGCCTGCATGGAAATGGATTGTCGGTAAAAATAACTTTGAAGTCGCGACATCCACCCCCCTTGAACCCTCATTCGGCTGGTTTATGTATGTGGTTAAATGTTCAGACGACTCCCTGTATACCGGCATTACTACTGATGTAAAACGACGACTTTATGAACACAATAATACCGCGAAGGGCGCGAAGTATACTAAGACGCGCCGCCCGGTGACGCTTCTATATTCCCAAGAGCACCCGGACCGCTCCAAGGCATCGCGCGATGAAGCTAAATTCAAGAAACTTTCCCGAGAACAAAAACTAGAGACAATAAGTGAAGTGCGTTAATTGCTATAAAAGAGCAACGCGCCAATTCAAGACTATTGAGCCGGGTGTGGTATATAAAATGAATGGTACAGAAGTGGTAGATGAACTCATAGAAACTTTTTGTACTGCCGCTTGTGCCAAATCATATTCTGCCTGGATGTACGGGCCGGGACTATCTAAAATGCCGAAGGGCTGGAAGGTCGAGGAAATTAAATGAAAATCGGTGATTTAGTAAGATACTGCGCTGACCGCGACGACGGCAGACTTGGAATTGTTATCTCCGAGGTATACGATATGCGACCGAACTGGGAAGACCCGCACCTTGCCGTGCAGGTTCTGACACGACATCAACATACCGGCGAAGAAGGTACGTGGACTTGGCAACTGGAAGATATAAGGATTGTAAGTGAAGCCTAAGCGGGGAGATTTAATTTGGATGGAGTGTATCCCTGGGGGCTTGTGCGTTTTTCTTGAACACTACATCAAGCGGGAAACAACTGTGAGCAACTACTATAAGATTTATCACGCCACAGAAGGAATACAAAAAATGCCCGATTATTATTTTATTTCACTTGACGAAGCGCGCGATCTGCGCTATTATATAGATAGAGAGTGAGAAATGGGAAGGGAACCATGACAGTTTTTCACGGAGACTACGAGGTAGAGTTTGAAATTTTCGAAATTCCCGCTCAAGATGAGGAGTGGAGATATAAAAAGCTCGGCCACATTTCAGCCCTGAATCCCGACGAAGCAAAAGAACGATGGCTTGCACAAAATAATTTTACGCCAGCACAAGAAAGAATAATTATTGCCATGTATCCAGTGGATGATGCGTAATGAACAAATTTTATTGTCGTTTTTGTGGCTATCATTCATGGCGGCAGTGGCACGGATGCCCTGCGTGTGGAAGTAGTGTCCCTCTCAAAGAAATATGATAGAGCATATTAGTAAAGTGGCGCTTTATATTGGCGTGGGGACGATAATTGCAGTGGGGGTCAGTAATTGTCACCTTACTCCTAAAATTATTGAAAGTTGTCGGGCCGCATGCCGGGGTACTTTTTCTTACATGGAGGAAGTGAGTCCACGAAAATGTATTTGTACCAGCAATGCAGATCCCGAGTGGGTTTTGCCAAGATAAAAAATAAACAACCCTTGACAACGGGACGTATATTTGGTAAGATAAGGATACAGTTTGAACGAATGGGCCGTTAGCTCAACAGGCAGAGCAAAAGACTTTTAATCTTTAGGTTCAGGGTTCGAGTCCCTGACGGCTCACCAACTATAGAAAGGTAAATAAAGAATGAAAACAACGAAAGAAGAAAGAATTACTATTAGGATACCGGGCTCAACCCGCACGATGGTAGACCTCTTGGCTGAACGCTATGAGACAAGCAATTCAGAGATAATTCGCGTACTGGTAGAAAAGGGTATAATGTCGCTTCTTCCGCCGCGACTCGGTGAGCCGCGTCCTAAGACTTCTCGCGAGTGAGGGCATGGCGCGGTGGTGGAATGGTATACACAGCAGACTCAAAATCTGCCGCCCATGAGGGCTTGCGAGTTCGAATCTCGCCCGCGCTACCAAACTTATTATGACTTATAAAACTAATACCAATCGTAACGCAGATTTGGCAGAAACTCTTGTGTATGCGGATTTGATTCGGCGCGGGTGGATTGTGTTAATCCCATCGTCGCGAGATTCTACTTATGATTTGGTGGTGGAAATACACGGCGCGTTCAAGAGGGTCCAAATAAAAAAAATGACCGCTCATAAGTTGCCGCGCCTTGTAGAGCGTGGGAATCAAAAAGTAACAAAAAATGGAAAGATCAGAAATTCTATTGACTACGCGGAGTGCGGGATAGAGTGGCTAGCTGGAGTAGATTTAGAGACTCAGGAAATATATTATTACCCTTTAGATGTTTATGCGTCCAAGCCAAAAACTTTTAGCGTGAAGAAACATCAGTCAGCCCCCTTCCCGGTCAACGAGACGGTGCGGAAAAATACTGACTACTAGGAGAAAACAATGAGTGTAATGGGACCAGACGGAAAAATTCATCAAGCTGACGGAAGTTGGTGGTCGCCCTACGGTGACACCGATGCAGAAATCCAAGAAAATCTTAAAACAGGAAATATGCCGAACGCGCCAGATGCGATGCGAGTCGGCCCGAAGCATTTTACAGGAAGCGAGAGTGGTGATGAAACACTACGAGATTTTTTGGGCTCTATTGGCGCTTTGGGTGGACAGGCGAAAGGGGCTTATGAAAAAAGAAAAAAGAAGCGCAAAGGTCGCAGCCGAAGGCGCGGTCGATGAACAGCCGAACTTATCTTAATTTAGAAAAAAGCCACCTTGAGGTTTTATTGCGCGTGTTAGATGAAGTCGCGACAGAACGCATCTTGAACCCAAGCGAACAATATATTCAAATGATTTTGCAAGAAGCACTTGACAATATTGATATTGGCATGTAGAATAGTATAAGAGTTAGGCGGTACTTATGAACCTAAGTGAATACTCAGAAATGACTTACTCCCCTGCGCGGGGCAGTAACTCAGTAGGTCAGAGTAGCGTTCTTATAAAGCGCCGGTCGCGGGTTCAAGTCCCGCCTGCCCCACCAATATCAGGAGAACTTACCGACGATCAATTAGAAAATGTTATCGGGGGTGCCCCAGCAGAAGTATTTAATTTATGGTGCATAGAAATGGTTAATGAAGGGAAACTAATATGAACAGGAAGCGGAATAAAGAAGTGGTGTGCTCCGATGGATTTAGTATGTCGGTGCAAGCACACGACGGGGCCTATTGTACTCCTCGCGAGGACGATGCCGAACGATATACACAAGTTGAAATTGGTTTTCCCAGTGCAAGAGAGGAACTCATTATGCCTTGGGCAGAAAACCGCGAAGAACCCACCGACACGGTGTATGGGTATGTTCCTGTTTCGGTGGTGGTGAATGTAATAGCCAAACACGGAGGAATTATCAGTGGTGAAGTCCCTTCCGGCGTGGCACGATTGGAACCTATAAATGGAAGAAAACAAATTCCGGAGCGGTGATTTGGTGTGCTTTAAGACGTATGCGCCCCCTGTTCCTAATTTAAGTCAGGTTGGTATTGTGGTTGAAAGCAAACAAATTACTCACGCAGACCGAGGATATATTTACGAAGTGTTGACAGTCCAATTTGGGGAACATCGTTATGACCTTCCCGCAGTAGATTTTGAGTTGATTAAAAGAATATAATATGAAAAAGTTGATTTTGTTTTTGTTTTTGGCGGGCTGCGCGCATGTGCACCCGGCGACGTATAGAGGAACGTGCCCCACAGATTTCCCTGTCAAGGGCAACGCGGATTCTCTTATCTACCATACGACAGATTCCCCCTACTATACCAAAACGAACGCCGAGATTTGTTTTGAAAACGAGGAAGTTGCGACCAAGCATGGGTATCGACCCATCGCGCAAAAAAACTGGAAGATTTCTGTTGACTAAAGAAATTTCGCATGCTATAGTATAGGCATGATTGAGATTGGCGATTTGGTGAAGGTTAGTACCCCCGACGACGATGATGGGAAACTTGGTGTGGTAGCCGAAATCGGCAAGAGCCAGTTTCCCGGCACTGACCCTCCTTATTATGATATACTTCTTTTAGGAGAAGCAGAAACCAAAAACTTTATATCGTGGGAGGTAGTGAGTCGTGAAAATCGGTGACTTGGTGAAACTTACTGAATCCGTGGGGATTATTGTGGAGGTGACGGAATGGGCAACGCTCGTACAGTGGCTTGACGATGGAACTATTGAAGATATAGAAAACTATTATCCCAAAGAAGCGGAGGTAATCAGTGAAAGTCGGTGACTTGGTTTACAGCGGTCACATGATGGAGATTGGGCACACGGTCTTGGGAATTATCACCGAGACGCATCGCCCCCCCGCTTTGGGAGCCGAACCCATGTATTTTATTTTTTGGGTTGACAACAGTGAACCACAGTGGTATTATAGTAATGAAGTGGAGAGAGTAAGTGAAAATCGGTGACTTGGTAAGTTATGGAACGATGCCGCACTGGAAACTAGAGGGCTGCTTGGGCATCTTGGTCCGAAAGCTACAATGGAATGACACGTGGATTGAAGGAATTAACTGGGACGGCGACCCCGCTTGGTGGATTCAGTATGTAGGGGACGAAGCCCCCACGTGGAATTATGAAGAAGAATTAACGCTAGTAACAAAAGGAAATTAGAAATGCAAATTGGCGACAAAGTACAACACTATTCAACCGGGTCAGTTGGCACGGTTCTTGACAGCAGCTACGAGATAGAAAGCCCGCGACGGCAGTTCCTCGTACAGTGGGAAGATACTCTGAGTTTGAGTAAGGATTCTTGGGAGCAGTCTATTGATTTGTCAATTATACCGCATGCTTCTAGCGCAGATATTTATTTTCAAATAAACGATTGACTTCTAAACTCTCCGGTGGTATCATATAAGTATGGAACGACTGGCGACAGTGGGCGACCTTGTAAAATTCAAAAGGAGTAGTATACCCGCAGCCGGGTATCAACCCATGAGCGTTTACTTAGTAAGCGAGCAGTGGGGTGGCTTTGTTCGATTGCATGGCAGATTGGGAATGGTCGCTCGCGACAACTTTGAGATTATCAGTGAAGCTCCGCGAAAAGATTAAAAATCATGCAAAGGACGCAGTTCTTATTGCGCTTGGGGCAGTTGTCGTTGTGGTTTTAGAATATCAAAAATTTATTGACAAACGCAACAGTCGTAGGTAAGTAATGAAAATCGGTGACTTGGTAAAATATCGCATCGCATCGCACCATGAACATCACAATGACTGGCTTGGATTAGTCGTTGGGGAAACACCCGGCACGGTGAAGCTAAAAACTATAGAGTGGATTCACAAAAGTGGAGGCACCGACCGTGGCGCGTATGCTGAAAAGGATTTGGAGTTGGTAAGTGAAAGTCGGTGATTTGGTAATCATGCCGGGATCTGTCTTTCGCGATGGCGACGACGGCAGAGCCATCGGCGTAGTGGCAGAGCCGTCCTTTGTCGGTCCTAACGGAGAAACACAACAAACCCTCCGAGTCGGCGTATTGTGGTCGAATGGAGAAGGAATTGACTGGGAGCCTGAAACATGGCTGGAGGTAATCAATGAAAGTCGGTGACTTGGTTAAATATTATGATTGGGCTGACCAACAAATTCTTGGGATGATATATAAAATCTATGAGTGCCCCCAGCACTCGCGCCCTGGTGGTCGCGACTGGCGCGATTTAATTCATATGCGCGCATTTAGCGGAGAAACCTACTCCGACACCAGTGATTGTTTTCAGGTCATCCAAAGTTTTATTTCAAATAAAAGTTCTGACGCTTGACTTCTGACTCCCCCTCGGCTATACTATAAGTACGATGAAGATTGGCGATTTGGTAACACTGAAACCACAACAGGCAAAACACGGACTCATTGAGTGCGACGAGGTGGGAGTCATTCAGAAGATGGTTCCCATGTCGCGTGTTCTGCCGCCACCAGACCTCTCCATCCCCCCCAAAAATGTTTACCACGTTCTGTGGCCCGATGGGGGCATTAGCAATCATTACGATAAAGAAATCGTAATACTTTCAAAGGTTTAGATATGGGCTATCGCTCACAAGTAGTTTTGGCAATCAGTAAACAACTTCGGCCTGCGTTCATGGCTGCGCTCGCACCCAATAAGGAGGCGACGGCACTTATTTTTAATCATCACGACACCCTCGATCTCAACTACGGTGGGGATGGTTCGCTGTTCGTGATGTGGGATAGTATCAAGTGGTACAGCGGCATGG
>Ga0080013_1004566_pt1 | contig 13559 bp, 14 predicted proteins | sample ETNvirenome_6_85_FD_69236 | JGI IMG/M metagenome (GOLD analysis project Ga0080013, IMG submission 69236) | Marine viral communities from the Pacific Ocean - ETNP_6_85 (SPADES assembly) (version 2) | ecosystem: Environmental > Aquatic > Marine > Oceanic | place: Pacific Ocean | collected 2013-06-19 | reverse complement strand
AGATCTATATCAATTGAAACGATGTCTTGCTCTTCATTCATCTGTTGTTCCTCCAAAGAATGCACAAACTCTATATAAATAGTAATTTTGAAAAAATGTTTGCGTTATCAACGGCGCTTGGCTCTGCTTTGTGCGTTTTCTGAAGCTTCTTTTTCAGCCTCAAGCTGTTCATTTAGCTTGGCTACAAACCAATTGCGTATTTTTACTGGCAGGTTGTATGCTTCAATGAAGCTCCATCCACCATAATACTTTAAATAAAAGAAGTGCTCGTAAACCTTCTCAATATAGTTATCGTTGAGGCCAAAAAAAGTCAGTGGTAAACGGTACCTCCATTTCTTGCTCATATTCGCAAGATTGGCACTCATAATTATGTTTTAGGTCAACGTTTGGCATTTTTCTAGCGTATATATCACGAAGATACCGGGCATCGGACGCAGGGAGAGACCTGATAAACATATTGATCAAAGCTTTATCTTCCTGTCCTTCAACAGCAACGATAGCCATTCCAAGTTGATCCGATAAGGTTGATTCGGGTTGTTTATTTTTCTTTTTTTTGACAGTAAGTTGCGCCAAGGATTTCTCTGCACTTCCATCCAGCAACTTCATAGTTACGGCAACACTTCCTCTTGGAGTCGTTGCGATAAATGTGCCATCATCTTTATCTTCTACGCCCTCAATCTCTTCACCCTCGCTTATGGTTCCATTTTCTAAGTCAAATTCAACGGTAGAGGGTGTTTCACACTGTGGGCAAGTTATTTTTGTTTGATAAGAAGAACCATATCCAGTGATTCTTGCCGCTACAATGAGTGCGTTCTTGTCTCCGGTCAAAAGAGAGTTTACATGGATAGATCTATCTACAATTATGTTTTGTAATAACCTATCAATTGCAATACCTTTTTTCAATAAAGACTTTGACGTTAGGATGTCTTCATCTTTAGCAGTCATAAAACGAATCTCGATTGAGTCTTTACCATGTAAGGGGTGACCTTCTTGATAGTATAAGCCCTTTGAGGGTAGATCAACAATTTCAGTTGGTGTTGTAAAGGATAAGGAGGGTTTTGGTTCTTCCTGTTCTTGTTGTAAGTCAGAAATGGGAGCATCACCTTGAACTTTGGTAGCTCCAAATCTTTCTTCGTTGTTTCGTATCGACATTTTTACCTCTTAGCTAAGTTTCGTTTGCTGACTATTATACAATGTTGTCTGCAATAATTTAATGTGTTATTATGAAGTTCCTTGGTTGAACGGATCGTCCTTACTATAGTTAGTGAAAACTGCATAGTCATATCTAATTGTGCATTGGCACTCAAGCATGTCTTCTCCGTTATAATCGTAGTCTCCCCATGAAATGTTTGTAAAGAAGGCATTGTGTAAGTCCCAAATGGATGTTTCCGTCAACTGAGTTAGACTCTCATGTGCAACTCCAAGTTGTGCAATCCGCACTTTACCTACACCCACCGCATTTGCAGCATATTTTGTAAAACCATTCATGCTACGATCACTAGTAGTTGGAGTTCTATAACCAGATGCTCCAAGTTTCCTAAAAAGATTTCCTGATTGGTCATCTTTGCCGCCGGGGTCAACGAAAGAGATGTCAACTGGATCCCACTCGGCTCTGCCGGGGTAATAAAATGTGTGATTCAAAAACTTGTGTGCTGTTTCTGATATCTTTACTGCTGGGTTCTTTACTTTTGTAACGACGTAAGATTCGTCTCCGTCTAAAAATAGTTGAAATCTATATTTTCTTTTTGGCTCTATTTTGCCATCTGACCAAAAACCTGCCATTTGGTGGTCCTCCTATATTCCTTGTGTATATAAATAGTGGGGGGCAACAATTCCCCCCACGTCTTTTTTATTAATCCTCAAATGAAGCGCCACTGTTTGTGATGTTGAAGTCAATTGCGATATATTCAATTGCCTTAGTTGGCTTCAAGAAGATTTTTGCATAAACGATATTTCTATCGATAAGCTCTGGTGTTGTAGTTGTTTCATCAAGAACAATCTTGAAGTCGTCCAGTCCAAATCTAGCTCTAACAGATCCCAAGAATGGTTCTACTTTAGAAACAAAACTGTTCCAAGTCTGCTTGACATTTGGTTGGAAGAGGACTTGGTTTGCCATTCTAGAAATTTCTTTCTTGACAAAGTTCATCAATCTTCTCACATTGATTCTATCCAGAGCAGAAGGTGTGACTTGAAGGGTCTTTTGACCGAACACCACAATCCCTTCGTTCGGGAAGTTAGCGATTGGGTTGATGTTTGCTTCATAGAGATTATCTCTCTCTTTAGAAGTCAATCTTTGACTTGTTCCAACCACAGGAACTCCTGCATCTCCATTAGAAAGCCCACCTCTGTTGAATCCAGCAGGTGCGAACCAAAGTTCGTCTTTTCTTTCTGTAGTTGCAAATACTCCGATAGCTGCCACTGAAGGTGGTACCCAAACAAGGGCTCCTTTTTCTGGGTCTCTAACTTGAACCCATGGGTAGTAAGCACATGCGTAGCTGCTATTTTCTTGGAGAAGTTGAATATTGCTAATAACAGAGTCCAAACTTCCTCTTCTGTCTTTCTCGGTACCTACAGCCTCAGTGTTTGGCTGATAGCCGCCTTTGAGATCAATAACACCTAACGCATCGGCTCTGTCTTCACAAGTTCTAATAATTCTTGTGGATAATCCTTGATGTGTAAGACCGGGCATTGAAATCAAGTTTGTATCGACAACCTCTGGGTCTGCAACAGATGCTATAGCTCTTTGAATTGAGTGAATAGCGTAATTTGTCGTTGCTGAGTCTGTGTCGAGCATTGCACTATTTCTAAATGGCTCCATCTCTTTTACGTTAAGACCATCGTTTCCTCCGAAAAGAGGCACCGTAAATTGATCAAAACCTTTTGTGAGCATTGCTCCAAATGAAGCAGTTCCTCTATACGATTTTCCTAATACTCTATTGTTTTCAGCCCAATACATAATCGCTGGGTCACTATTGACATTGTTTTTGCCGACTGAGCCAGAAAGGTCATCAAGTGTGAAAACAAATGAAGACGTTATCGCACTACTGGACAGGAAGGTTGTGTCAAATTGGTTATCATACAGATCCTCGGCTAGTGCTCTCCCAAGGTCTAAATTGTAGCTAGCATAATTTGAGGTAGTGCTGTTCTTTTGTGTGGTGTACCCAAAATAAGCCCTTGTTGCACTTGGTGCGCTCGTACTATCTACTCTCGCTCTATGCCCCGGATGTACAATTGAAGCGGTCAAGGTCACCCCCGCCGTGTTCGGTAAGCCCATTCTATCAGCGCTAGCTACTGGCTTTATCCTTACAGGGACTGTGGTGGTATCTGTTCCCAAGAAATCGAAACGCGGAGCGTTTCCAGCAGAAGAAGAGGCTATGAAAAAGTTTCCATATTTAGCAGGTCCGTGGTATCCTGCTGGTAATAGCCTTTCATTTGTAAGACCACTATCCACGTCTTCATTGACTACAACTCGAATAATTGAAGATTGATTATTGAACCTGCCATATTCTCTATAGCGTCCATCTTTATCATCCCACTCAAGGAACTTGTCTCCAATTTTTCTCGCAATGTAGTTTTCTGACTGTGGATTTAAGTTACATTGTGAGTATCTTTCAACAAATCTAACTGCGTTGTCAGTATCATCTCCCATTCTTACAACAACTGTAAATGATCCATATGGATTGTCATCTGTAGTCGATTCACGAATGTCTTCGATAGCAATTTTATATTTTTGCCCTTCGGTCAAACCTGCATTGACGGTCTCAAAATAAAACAAGTTTGGTGTTCTGGTTATGCTCGGCTTGAAGGTAGCAACGTCATTACTCAAATCTTGAGAAAAGATAACTGGTGTTCTTGCAGCCCTAAAGGGTTTTTTGTGCTGGGCGCGATCATTGGCGTCGGCGGAGTTTTCTAGTGGTAAAATAACACCAAACAGACCACCTGCCGATGTGGTGCTAAGAGCACTCAGTTCGTGACCTGCGTTGGAGTCAGTCAGCCAGTTTTCATATGACTCGCCAAGCCAGTAGCTGGCTGTTAGCGCAGCAGATCCAACCTTGTCGTTGGTGAGTGTTGGGTTTGTGTTGAACACCTTTCTAATGAACTTATCACTAGCTTCATTAAAGTTGAATTCTGTTGTGTATGAAACAGCACCGTGCCCGTACACCTGAGCTTTGAAGCCATAGTCTGTTCCCACACTCTTTACAACACATCCTGCTGACGCGGTGTGTCCTGAGTCGTCTACAAGGGCACCGGTTAGGCGGATATGCCCTGCATCACAATACCAAACAGCAGCAAGAGACCCAGTACCGACTTGTCCGGAGCCAGATGGAACAATGAATAATCCATATGCACCACCATTTGGTTCACCAGTGTAAGTGGCGGCGGATGTGCTCCAACCTGCTTTACCGGCTGTGGTAGCATCTGGGCTTTCGGAACCAAGGAGACGAACAACGTTTACAGGCGCACTATTTCTTAAGTAAGCTTGAGCAGCGTATGCTGCATATGTCGGGGCGGTGTAATTGCCATTTCTCCAAACATCGTTACCAGTTCCGCCGGGGATGGCTTCGCCAAAGATATTGATGAATTCGGAATATGATTGTACTTTTACAGGACGCATTGAAGGTCCTCTTTCTAATCTACCGATAATGGTTGGTCCGATATCATCGGAAACCTTGGACCGGGCAGAGTTATCAATCTCGTTGATAAAAACTCCGGGGGATACAAACTTGAATTGCTTAACTGACATGTTGCTGTTCTCCTTCTTACAATGAGTGTATTAGTTTACAATAATTTCTCTTATAATTAGTGTGCTAAAGTGCGAAAACTCCAGTATCGTTTATTTTTATTTTTCTAACTATATGGATCTTCTTCTGGTAGGTTAGGATTCCAGCCGCTGGGATACTTTCCGACGCCGGGGTTGGAAGTCTTGTCTGTCTCATGACCCTCTGCGGCAATGAGGTCGGCAGCAGATATGTTTTGGGGAATATCACCAAATATCGCTTCTTCTTTAGTAAAAGTGACGTCAACAATGCTCTCTCTGAAAGAAATCTTGGGTCCTTCTTGGTTTTCCTCAGAGCCTAGTATGTATCCAAGCACATTTATGTTGAATTGTGTCTCGATTGTTCGCTCATCGGCTCCCATTGAAGACAAGTTGTTCTGTGGGGCAAAGTCTTCTGCTAAAAATGCTTCGTAATTGTGCCCATCTTTTGAAATATTGAAGTAATTTATTCCTCCGCCTTTGTTTAGAAAGGGTGAGAGAACCTGATTCATTTGTTGAATGTATTGTGTTCTTATTGTTACCTGATATGTAATATACAAGTAAACAGGCATTGGCGCATAAGCGTATTGGTATATTGTTTTCTCAGGGGGTGAAGGAAAATTTATCTGTCCTTTGCTTCTTTTCGACTTTGCGCCTTCAAAGTTTGAAGTTTTTCCTTGAACTATTCTCTTGTCCAATACAATTGAGTTGCCCTTTACTTCTGGTGGCACGTTACCATAAACGCTTCCCTTTTTTGTGAGGCTTTTTTGCATTGCTGTCCTTTCTAAGGTTAATACAGGCAAAACAATGGTGCCATCAGCATCTCTGTAGTCTTTGTTTTTCTTGGATTGGAATGCTCGTTCTGCTGATACCCATAGCACAGGTAGCGCCTCAAAGCCTTTGTTTCCAATAACATGAGTGTTCATGTCTCGAATGTGGTCAAGCATAGCACCATCGATTGTCTCAATGGTTGAAAGCTTGATTGGTATATCTTCTCTATATTTGCTCATATACTATTATGGGTATGAATTAGGGTTACCCACTATACCTCCTGCATCAAAAATACTTTTTCTTGCCTTTATGCACTCGGCAGAAATTTCCATTTTATGTTCGTTCTGTCCAAAAAGCTCTCTAGGTTCATTTAGAACAACAATCTCATAATAACTTTGACCATATAAGATAAAATCACCTTCTCTCACAAAAAGATCTTGGTCCTCAGTCAACCTTCTTTTGTGAAAATGTATGTTTATACTGGGTCTTCTGTTTATTCCAAGGTGCGTATTTTCAGTTTCATACCCTTTCCACTCTACAAGGGCATAAACTCTAATTGGTGGTAAAAAAGTCTTGTTTATAGCCTCCCCATAAATATCATGATAGTTGGTATGCTCTAAACTTATTGGATAGTACAATACCTGTTGCCCAATAACTCTTTCAATGAGTTCATCATTGACTTGTTTAACAAGGTCACGTTCCTTCTTACCTGTAAATAAAGGAGGTGGTGGCTGACTTGGTTGTGACCATTTGTTTTTTGACATTTATTTACCCCACAAAAACAGCAGCAGGTATTTGCTGCATGATTTTGTTTGAATTTTCAACAACTCCAGCACTATCCTCTGCCAGTTGTTGGTAAGTGAGTTGATTAAGTACCTCTTTCAACTCCTCTCTTAATTTTTCTTGCTCCTCCTTCCCTTGACTGATAAGGTCACTACCGTTTAGCTGCACATCATTGCCCGGAATTGGTATCGAGGCAAATTTGGACCTTACTAAGCCCAGCATTTCTTTTGCTAAGGATAAGGCAAACCTTCTAATCCATTGTTTACCGATAGAATTTATGTTCGCATATGGTATGTTCTGGAATGGGAGAGTGTTCATGTTATTCACACCATCAATACCAGTTTTAACACTAGAATCAACCTCTGTATATGGGTCTGACTCTACTGTAAATTCCACCCAATACTTGGTGGGGGCATAATTTTCTCTAGGAATTGGGAATATTCTTAGCTTGTTGTTTTTCAACTCATATGACCAATGAGAAACACGAGTATAGAGAGCATCTTCATATGCCATCGCTTGAGATTTGTTTTGCCAAGTCGGTACAATCTGAAAAGTTGAATCATCTGCATACTGCCCATACGTTGATAGGTTGCCAACAACATTTAGACCACCATAATATCCATAAAATCTCCACATTGAGGCTGGTGTTTTGTAAAACACTCTTCTGATTGTTACTTTTTTATCACCAACTTTCTGATAATATGGAACACTAGCTGATAGAGCCGAGGAACCTGATATGATCTGTTGTAAATCATAATCTTGCTGTCCACCTGTCATAGCAAAAGAGGCTGAATAAATTGGCACAGTTCCACCAACCCCTGCTTCAGTCGAGATGCCGTCAGATACCGTTTTGGCATATGCAAAGTTGAATTTTGGATACTTTAATGCAATATTTGAACCAGATAAACTAGAGCCGCTTTCTATTTGACCATCTTGATCAAATGAGGCTGTGTTTGCACCTAAAAGGTCAGACAATACATTTTTTGCTTGATGTGAATTTACAATATATGAGTATTCTAGGACGGCTTCTTCATATGCTGAGTATACTTGATATTCTGTTATTTCTAAATCTAATACATCCCCTCCTAACTTTTTGTAGGTATATGCAACCTGATCCACGGCTCCGGAAACAAAGGCGGGTGTTGTGTATACGCCAAACGGCAAAGGGTTTGCAACCGAATTCACGTTTGAATGAGCGCCAGTGATTGGCAAAACAATAGCACTTGTTGTGCTAGTGGGTGTTAGTGTTGGGACAGACATGCATAGAATCCTCCATGTATAAATAGCTTGGCGTTCAAGTAATAGAAAGAAAAAACCCTGCTTCCAATCGAAATCAGAAGCAGGGTCTTGTTTTTGTTACAGTTTAGTTAGCTGTATTAGTCAACAAGGTTGTGACAGATAACCAATCCGTACATATCAGGACGTACCATCTTCTTAGCATAGCGTGTCATGACACCCTTACGCGGCACGAAGTCTTCCGTACCAAAGATGGTAGGAGTGACTTGGAGCGGCACGTATGGAGCGTACACATATCCACTTTCTAAGAAGCTTCCACCCTTGCGTCCAACAAGGATGACGTTTCTGATGAAGTAAGGATCAACATAAATGTCGAACTTCTTGCTAATCTGACCAACTTTGACAGCACCTGCGGAACCTTTTGGAGTGTCAGCAGCAACGCTTGCGCGGAAGCCACTTGTAAACTCAAGAATGTTCGCAACTTCTGGGGAGCAAACTAAGAAGTTAGCACCACCACGGAGTGTCTTTCTGTGAATCTGAGCAGAAACGTCATTGACTGTCTCAATCAAAGTTTCATACCACTCGGACACAGTACCTGTGAAGTCAGGCGGCGCAAGGTTGTTAGTAATCTTAACACCAGTCTCGCGGTTCAAGAATTGACCCGGACGACGCGACCAGTGAAGAGAAGCAGCGGATGCACCTTTTACAAGGTCGTTGAGCAACTCGCGATCAATCTCAAGAGCAATTTGCTCAGAAAGAATGCTTGTAAGCTCAACTTCTGCATCAAGGTTGTGGTAAGCTTGGAGGTCTTGTCCAAGTTCTGGTGTCCACTTAGCCTTGAGCTTCTTGGTTACTGCGGTTACGCTGACTGAATCAACTTTGATGTCGATCTCTGGAATGAGGTCAACTTCGTTTCCGTTGAAAGAACCAGCGGCAGCAGCAGCACCCTCAAGTCCCCATGGGGAAGTACCAGCAATCGCTCCTAACGAATCAGCAACGGCTGTGAATGCATCTGCACGAGCAAAATCAACTCCCGGCTGGGTTGTGCGGTAATTGTTTATTGCACCTGAAAGATCGGTTGTAATTGCAGTTGAACCGACAGAAGCTGTGGATTCAAATACCAAGAGCAACGAAGTAGTTGTTGTGTTGCTAAGATCAAGTGCATTTACAGATGACCCAACAGACACAGCATCTCTACCTTTCAAGGTTGTACAACGACGTGTGAGGCGACCTTCAGGAAGTTGTGCGGATGCAGAGAGTGCAATCGTAATCAAATCATTGCGGTTAAGAGCACCATCAAGATTTGCAGCGGTTGCAGTACCAACAACAACAGACTTCCCTTCAAGATCTGGGTCGTACTGAACAAGATCACTCAAGTAGGTTGTTGCCCCACCAAGTGTTGCAGGTGTCAAAGAACTTTCAACGTCATCACCAACACCAGAACCAACAACACCAGAACCAACAATAATAAAGCTTGCAAGTGCGGCAGACCCTGTTGGGGATGAGTAACCGTTGTTAAGTGCGTAGAAGCTGCGTTCTGCATTAGCATCAGCGAGGTTTACACCACCTGTAAGCTGTGATCCGACAACTCCTCCACCGTAAAGTGAATCAGTACCTTGATCAATACGAGCATTGCTCAATGAAAAGTCAAGGAAGAAAATGAGTCCCGATGGGAGGCTCATTGGTTGAACTGAAACCAGTTCGTTAGCAACCAAGCTGCCGAATACACGGCGAACGATTGGAAATGCTACAGCAGCGAAACCTTGAACGTCTCCTGCTGCCATGGATGAACTTTCACGAAGAAGTTCCTTCGCTTGGTTCTCTAAGAGGCGTGACATAGACGCCTTTGTGCTATCGTTATCTAAACCTTCAAGAAGCCCGGTCTGTTCCCACTTATTAAGCAGGGCAGCACCTTCCTTCTGGAGATTACGATTAACGATACCTTCTGTTAATTTATCTAAAACTGACATGTTTTATTTCTCCTTTTTTAGTTAATACCAGCTAAAATTTTCATCCTATCCGAATACGAATGGGAATCCTTTTCTACCCTTCTAGGTAATGTTGTAGACCTTCTCTCAACTGCCTCGCTAAGTGATTTTGGCGCAACCTTTTTGTTTGGCTGTGCTCCCACCGTGCTTTGAAGTGCCTCGAAAATTGTCTTTGTCTCTTCCACAGAACCAGACTTCATGATTGCCTCGACAATTTTATTCTTTTGTCGCTCATTCAGGGAGTCGTCAACCAAGACCTGATTTGTGTAGAGTAGTTTTGCGTTCTGAAGGTTTACCTCTGTCAAGGTATCCTTCATTTGCAAAAGCATTTCTTTGTATTTATCGGCTTTTTCTTCGAGTCGATAAATTTCGCTCTCAGCGCCCTCTAATACTTTTAGAGCTTCGCTAAGATCTTCGTCTTCTTTTTCCTCTTCTTCTAATTCTTTAACGTCAAGAGGTTCTTCAACTTTGGTTTGAAGAATATCAATTTCATGCTCAACACTTGAGTCTGGTCTTTGTAACCAGCCAGCCTTTGTGGGCTCCATATCAAGTGCGAGTTCTTCTAAGATGTCTACAAGTTCTTCTTCAGTGATTTGAACCTCTTCTTCAACTTCTTCCTCATCAGCTTCTTCATTGAAGCTTTCTGCTAGTGGAGAGTCTAAGGCAGGAATTCCCCCCCCCGCCTCTGCATCTGATGCTTGCATTTGTTGTGCTAGTTGGTCGAAATCAATTTCAACCTCTTCTTCGTCGTCTGGGCATGGGCACAACTTATCACCTTCTGTAGAAGCAAGTGGCATTTGCTGTGCGAGATCCTCGCTGGACTCCAAGCCTCCGTCCAGACCAAGATCGCCTTCATCATCGAGTAGCTCTTCATCTTCAAGGGGGTCCTCTTCGTCTTGTTCCAAGAGCGCTTCAACGGCGTTTTTGATTTCTGATTGATATTTTTCAATAACGGATTGTTCCGCATTTTGTAGCGCAGCTTCTTTGAGTGCTTCCGCATCAACAATTGCTTGTTCTAACATATTAGACATTTTTTTTGCTCCTGTACTTAAGTGCTTGTAGATATATTACATCGTTTATAATTAGTGAATAAAAAGCGAAAAAGCCTTTTTAGTTTATATCGGCGTATCCGTATATTTGTTGGATGGCTTTTAAGATCATCTGCCTCTCTTTTAGTGAATAGTGTCTGTTGGAAAACATGATGAATCCAATGTCGCCATCAAGAAAGCCCATGCTGCTATGAATGTTGCGGAAAACAAACATTTGGTCTGTGTCAAAGCCCTTGTTTGCCATAGTTGTTGCCTCCGATGCATCAACTGCTGCGGGGGCAAAAGTGCTCTCTAAGGTTAATGGTATCGGCGACACAGCGTCTTTTTTATAACCACTTCTAGTAAAAGCTGCCGACGCTCCAGCCTCTCCACCATTGATTTTATATTCAAGATAATATAGCGCAAATTGATTTCTGCATGTTGGCATGCCAACGCTGCCTGTCATGTTGTAAAAATTGTCAACTTGAAAGTTTGTTTCACCACCGGGAGAAGAGGGGTTTGGAACTCGCCCGAACACTTCTACTCTTATCTGGTCTGGATCTACATCTTTATGCTTTGATCCAAAACCAAATCTAGATTTAGGAACCGAGCCACCTGAATCACCGCCATATATTCCGTGATTATTATCATCATTAGCGGCTTTTACTAAAACAAAAGTGCTGCAAGATGCACCCCAATCAATATTTTTTGCGGTTCCATTAGTTGTTACAGTGCCCCCCGAGGAACTAGAAAGAACTTGAGAAACGCCATTCCCTCTAATGGTGGGGCGACCATTTAGACCACTGTGAATGTAGTGGGGCTTCTGCACTGCGACTGGCTGGGTCAGGTTAGTTTGATCGGCACCTTTATCAAACCAAGTTGTAATATCTGTGTCATTGCCAAGGACAGACAATTCTGGCTGTGTGGCATCGTACCAACCCTTAATATCGCTGGCACCAAAGTGGCGAATGATCCTATCTGGACCTACATCGGCAACACGGCGCTTTCCAGCCTGAGTTGAGGAGACAGATTTTGCTCTTTTAGATCCTAAACCATTCCTGTTCATTCACTAGCCCACCCCTACAGAACCAGACCAGTTTGGTCCCGGCAATTCTCTGGATTGAATTCCGGTCAATCCTGCAACAATTGAAGCCGATGTTTGTGTGCCAGCAGTATCGCTCAGTAGATAAAGACTTGTAATTCTAAATTCTCCTGTATATGAATCTCCATTATCTAAGGTAAAATAATAATCACCGCTTCCTGCGGCTGACCCAGTGATTCCGTTCACGCTAAATCCAAACCTCAATGGTACGTTAGTGCCGGTATTTGTATTTGCTATTGTCACAAATTTTGTAACAAAAGGAAAAGTCACTTCCGTAGGGGTACTCCCGGCGGCAGCGACTGTAAAAGAGGCTGTTGCATACGGTATACCAGAAATTTGATATGAACCGACGTTGCCAACGCCTTTTGAATATTGATAATAATTACCCATTTATCTTCCCCTCTCTAATTGTAATTCTTTTGCCTTTCTGTTGGCAACTTCTCTCTCATGCGCTCTTTTGTGAGCTTGTTTGATTCTTCTATTCCTATCAGATTTTTTTTCATAAAATCGACGAGATCTATGCTCTTCCATGATTCCAGACTTTTTTACTTTTCTAATAAATCTCTTAATCATTCTTTCGGGATGTTCTCCCGGTCTCAAAGTAACCTCTATATTAACTGGTTTAGCCATTTTTTATCACCTTCCAAGTATCACCAAAAACGCCGGCTAAATCAGAAATATCAACGCCTGCGTCTCTGGGGTCTACGCCACTAAGTGCGCCTTTAGGTCCTCCGGGTCCAACTTCGCCGGAAGAGGGAAGAGGGGCAGTCCCCTCAAAGATATTGACCCCATTCATTGAGTCTTTACCAATCGCATCTAACATTTTTTGTCTTTGTTCTTTTAAGCTCGCCAAAGCTTCAGACTCTCTTTTATTAGAAAGTGAAACAGTCTTTGGCTCGTGTCTCTGGGGTTGTTCTACTATTTTATCTGTGGGAGACGACAATCCAACTGCGACCTCTGAAATTATTTTTGATAAAACGCCATCTTCCAGAAGAGATTCTTGTATGCACTCCTTTACGATAGGCTTTATCAGTTTTTTGAGATCCGATTTTCTCATTTAGTCCTCCAAGACATAATTCAAAGCACGATTGATTCTATCTGCTTTCGTAAATATTTGTTTTTCAACGCCTTCTTGCAATCCCATATAAGCACCGGGGGTTGATGGTTCAGAAACAAAATCAAAGCAAATCAGTTGAAAATCTTCTTGAACCGTTACGGTGCCATTTGTACCTTCGGATACAGAGCCAAGACCTCTAGAAGAAATACCTAGAGATACTCCGGAGTCAACCAAAGATCGAAGAACGTTGCCCGATGGGGTATCTAATACTTTGACCTTACCCATGACAGAGTTTCCATCCCACCACACATCTGTAACAAGGTGGGAAGCGTTTTTGAGATTGATTACGGAGTCATCTGGATGGTCTAATTCGCCCAGAGCCCTTCTTTCTCTAACGAGCTTGTCGTAGTTTTGCATCTCGCGACGTAATACTTTTTGAGGATACACTCTGCCGTTTCCATTTTGAATCTCTGCCTCTTGCAGCTTGCCGGTAAGGATCATGCCGCCATTGGCTACAAATTTCTTTTCGTCTTCCGTGAGGAGATCTTGACAGACGCCGCCTTCACAAAGTTCATAATATTCTCTCAAAAGTTTTTTTGACATAATGTATTTCCTTATACGGGCATGACCCGTCCGAGCTAGGATCCTTTACAACATCTTCTAACTGGTTGTAATTTCCAACGCTTCATGTTATCCTCCGTTGATTTTTATACCGGAATCATCAAAAATCATGCTAATAATATATGATGTTCCAGAAGCTAGCCAACCTAGAATCAATAAATTGGCGATATTATAATCAAATGTAAATAGTTCTGTAAAACCGTTTATCCCAAACAAA
>Ga0080013_1004565_pt1 | contig 13563 bp, 10 predicted proteins | sample ETNvirenome_6_85_FD_69236 | JGI IMG/M metagenome (GOLD analysis project Ga0080013, IMG submission 69236) | Marine viral communities from the Pacific Ocean - ETNP_6_85 (SPADES assembly) (version 2) | ecosystem: Environmental > Aquatic > Marine > Oceanic | place: Pacific Ocean | collected 2013-06-19 | reverse complement strand
CACCCCCTACATCACCAAGACCACTTTGACCTTTTTTATGATCTGTAGACCAACCTGTCCTTCCTTGATTAGCATACACACCTTGTGCGTTTCCTATACGACCACCACTACTTTTTGAAATACCACTTTGTTCATCCATAACATTACAGACTTCTTCTGATCCATCTGTTATAACATTTGCAGGAAAGCGACCATTACTAGAGCCAGCCATTACTACTCGATTTTTATGATTATTCCACCCACTGTTTTGTCCAAGTGCTGAAAGACTTGTTTTTGATCGGGTATCAGCATTTCCTACTCTACAATCTTCAATATTTAGACCAGCAATCCCATGCTTTTCAACATTATCAACATAACTTCCCTCACAAGGTTTGTGGGCAATTATTATTGGCTCATAGGCTGGTTTCAAAGCTGTTCCATATCCCTCAAAGTCCTTTGCAAGATTATGATTAGACTTGGTTTCATAGTATTCACCTTCAAACTTACTTGCCATACTATTTCTTTCTTTTCCACTTGTTTTCTTTTCACTAACTTTCTCTATCTCCAATCCATACTTTTTGTCGATTGCTTTAGATATATTATGACTTTTTGGAAACCCTGATCCATATAACCACATGATAGTGTCTTTTAGTACCCAACCAGCATCCTCGATATTACAAGCAATTCGGTGAAAAGTGCGTGAACCACCAAAACAGAAGAGATACCCACCATGTTGAGTAACTCTTAACATTTCTTCAAAAACCTCAACAGAGGGAACATCATAATCCCATTTTTTTCCCATGAACGACAGACCATAGGGGACATCTGAAAGAATGGAGGTGTAACTACAATCTTCCATTTTTTTCATTACCTTTAGGCAATCACCTTCAAATATCTTTATCTTCTTTTCACTCATAATACTCGAACTCGTTTTCCATTATCATGGGCAAAAATGTATTGAGGTGGTTGTTCTTTATCTATGTAACAAAGTTCAATCACATAATGTTGATTTTTCATCATATCGGTCATAATGGCACAATGATTGATTGCTTCATGGAGATCATCAAATGGTGTTCCAGACGAGTACTCACTTGGATTAGGTGTTACGAGATACTTTGTCATTACTACATTTGACACAGGCTTCTGCGTACTTATTTGCCCTTTATCATTTTTGAAATACTCAATTTTTCCATGTTCAGAATTTAATTCGCCAACTTTTTTCATAATTTCTCCTTTATATATTTTACTTTGTACTATAACTAATGATCTTTGTCAAGTCAAAATGGAATGATGTTATCATAACGATTCTTAAAAACCTCTTCATAAGGTTTTTTAAGAAGTCGAGATTCCAAATCAATTAATCCTCTAATGCAGTGACAACAAGGCACAAGCATATTTGACTTACCACGTATTTTGATGGATGGGCATTCACAATCAAACTCTAATTGCGAAAAGTCAGAACCGAAATTGATAGACCATTTCTTTGCTTGACTTCCCCACAAACCTAATCCAGATACAATCCCATTTGTCATATCAATCTTCTCTGTCTTGATATAAGTACTCATGGAATTCAACACTGCATTATGTTCATCACCACCAGCTACTTGTTGCCAATAGTAATCCATAATTGTTATTATTTTATCTTTCATCAGAATCTTCCTCATACCCGTAAAAATCTTCTTCAAGTAAATAATCTTGAAACTTTACAGGTTTTACATCATTTGCCATAAAATTATTCCACGAAAATTTTGGCATCTTTCGTTCTACCAAATCCCACATTGTATTCCAAACTTCACTGAATACATTCTTATAAGGTTGCATACACGAACTCTTGAAATTAGTGACTTCCAAATCAATCAAATAATTCTCTACATAAAATGAAATCACATGACGTTCTATCCACATGCGATATTGATAGTCTGTTCCTTGATCATCAATGATATCAGAATAAATAACATCTATATCTCTGAGGAATGGTCTGTATTTTTTTATTTCAGAAATCAAATTTTGCAGTGATTTGATATCCCTACTTCTAATACATAAAAAGTTGTGAGCATAAGGATCACTACTGGACAATACACTATGATCTTTCTCATGCATATCCTTATCAAATAAATGCAACGGAACGTCTACTGTGGGAAGTTTGAACACAATAGAATAAAAGCCAAAAGGCAGAAATAACCACATAAAATATCTCCTTTGTTATGGTTGTGCTACTAGGATACATCATAGCATTACCTTTGTCAAGCATTATTTTAGATTGATCGCCAAACGTGACAGTGATAAATAAATATTTTATATTATCAACAAAGGATTAGATATGTATGAAGTTGTTCTCTTAGACAGACAAAGCAATAAAGTTGTAGGTAACATTGGAACGTATGATGACCATAATGAAGCCGAACGTGAAGCCCAAAACTACAATCGAAAAGCAGATAGACATAGAGGTGTTGCTACTGTTCAAGGTGTTGTAGGTGGTTCTTCTCCTAGACAAAACCCTTTTCAAGAGGATGATTCTTCGGAAGATTACGAAATATCTTCCGAAGATGACACTGAATCCATTCACAGACAAAATGTAAGAAGAAATTTTGATCATATGTTTGAAGAATTAGAACAGAAAAGACCAACACGACAAAGACCGAATACAACGCAATATCCCAAACATCAACATGAGAGAAACAGACTTCATCGAAATATGACACAAGAGAGAATGAAAAGAAGGGAAAGAGTAGAGAGAGAACATCATCATAGACCTAGAGTAAGATTAAATAGAGAGGAATCGTTTCAAGTTGAACCAAATCCACCACCTCAAGCACCAGAACCAATAAAGAATGATGATTATTGTTTGCTCTTTGATGAACGAAATAACAATTACATTGTTCTCAAAAACAATAAACATATGGAAGTGATTATGACCTACAATCCTCATCTCCAGACGATTGATTTTGGCTCATTACATCAAATGATATACAAACGTAATCAATGCAAAAAGGGGATTTAGTATGTCTGTTTATCACCCTAAATTAAAACAAATTCTAGGATATATGCTTCAAATTGGAGAGAAGATAACACCTCTGACACTAGAGAATACATATAATAGAGAATTTGATAGTGTATTGAAATGCAAATTTTCATCTACATTTGATAATAACAAATTTACATATGCTTTTGAGATCAAAATAGATGATGAAGTGCAGACAGTAAGATTTAGTGAAACAAATAATGTCATGATATTATTTATGACTACGATCCGAGCTGTTGTAAAACACTTCAAAATAACCATAGGTGAGGATACTGAATTTACCAATCAAATCAAATCTTGGTTCGCATCCTATCCAGATTCTCTTTTCGATAGCCCTTCTTTATCAAAAGAAGAATCACACTTGGATACATTACTAGCATTACAAGAATTCGGTTTGGTCGATGATGACGACATTGAAGAATTTAGTGCTAAACCTGAAAAAGAACCAACACCAACGAAGGCACAAACAACCTCTGACGTAACCTATCCTCAATGGAATAAAATTCCATACATATATCCATACTCTACAGATCAATTGTTTGCAGGATCAAATATACCCCCTAAAAGTTGGGAAGAATACCCTGTTGACTCAATTGGTCTAAAACTTTCATATGGTGCTGTTATTATCAATGACAGAGGACAAGTTCTGGTTGTTGAACCAGCAAATCATTTTTCTGATGTTGTATGGACTATTCCAAAAGGCAAACTAGATGCAGGGGAAATACCAGAACAAACAGCTGTCAGAGAAGCCCAAGAAGAAACAGGATATGACATTGAATTGATTGATTATATAGATGGTGCATGGACAGGTCAAACCTCTGTTACTCGCTTTTTCCTTGCTCGACCAAAAGGAGAACAAGGAGAATGGGAAAATCAAGGTACAAATCAACAAGAAACGTGGCAAGCATTGTTCGTAAATTATGAATGTGCCAAAGTCTTATTTTCATCCTCCAACAAAAAATCTGCTCAAAGAGATACAGAAGCCCTCGAAAAGGGATACGAAAAGTTTTATAAAATAGTAGGTGGTAAAAATGTTTAACAAATCTAATAGACAATATGCAAAGGACATAGCAGCTGCCTATCCAAAAGCAGCTGCATTTGCCGATAAGATAGTGAAAGTGGCTAACAACATTGGCACAAATCCCTATTGGTTAGCCAATCTCATAAATTTTGAAAGTGCAGGAAGTTTCGATCCATCAATCACAAATTCATTGGGATATACAGGTCTGATTCAGTTTGGGAAATCAGCCGCAAAGGATTTGAAAACTACTACCGATCAACTTCGTGCTATGACACCTAAACAACAACTTGAGTATGTTCAAGCATATTTTGATCTATCGCATAAAAGAAGAGGTTCTGGATATAAGAATCCCACTGATTTGTATATGGCAGTATTTTATCCATCTGCTATGGGAAATCCCAATTATCAGTTTCCAGATAATGTGGTAAAAGCAAATAATGGAATTGATACACCTCTTGAATATACTCGTAGAGCAAATCGTAATGCCAAACTTCCAACAGGATTAGAGAATGGAGCCATCGTTCCTCACACTCAAAATAAATATCGCCCTTATATTATCGGTTCTGTTTCAATTATTACCATAAGTTTGCTTGTTTATCTCTATCAGAAAAGGAAAAAATAATGTTGTATTTAGTTTTACTAGGTTGCCCACCACCTAGCCCACAACCAGCATATATATGCAAAGCAGATGCTAATTGGGTATCTTCCCCTACCCAACCTAGTGATGTAGGAGAAGAAGAATCGTTCTGTGATTTTTATCAATTTGGTTGGCAGTGGTTTTTGGCACAAACTTCCCCCTCAAAAGATGATTCTGACGAACGAGTTTTTGAAATGCACCGAGCATTTCACCCTAAAGAATCCAATCAATGTGATATGGAAATTCAATTAGGAAGAGAACACAACATAAAAGTTCTTGCACCTCGTATCAATAAGAGTGACTTGGAAATCAAACAAGCCGATCAACATGCATTGTATGATCAAAATGGGAATATCCTCTACTATAACATTTGGTATTCTTCGGAAATGTGTAAGGCTACGGATAATTTTGTTGCTGGTACTCTGGAAATAAAAGCATCGTGGATTGTGCTGAAAAAGAAGAAGTCAAATTTTTTTACTATTCAAACATCAGACAATCAATATTTAGGATTGGTGGGATTGCATATGGCAATTTGGACACCTAAACATCACGAAATGTTGTGGTACACTTGGGAACATAAAACCAATGCACCTTTATGTGATGGAAGTAGTAAAATTCAAGAGTATAACTTTTCATCAAAATCAGTAGCAAAATGTCTTGCTGAGAAAAAGGATTGTACCAAATATAATATCAATATTCCTGAAGATTTCAGTGGTGAACCACCTTACAAGGCGATGCCTAATGAAGTATGTCGAATGTTTGAAAATGGTAATCAAAAGGAAGATGCTCTCAATGGAAATAATAATCCATTGAATAAGCAAGTGATTCAAGACCTCAATGATCAACTTGTCGGTGAAAAAGGTATAATTTCACAACTTCCGAATAATGATCCTATGAAAGTATGGGCAAATTATCATATGATTGGTGGGATTTGGACAAAGAATGGAAAACCCTCTGGCACATCTCCTGTTCCGTATAAAGATGGAACAGGAGACAAAGACTCTCCTCAAAGAGGATCTTTAGAATTGACAAATATGAGTATGGAAACATTTGAACAAGGAAAAGAATCATTTGTTCCCAATTGCTTTGGTTGTCATCATTACACCGAAGAAAAACCTTTAGAGGTATCTCACATTTTCAAATATCTACACTAGCGATCACTCAAATCTGACAAATTAATAGTTAGACTAAGAAAATATTGGTATTGTATGTAAGTATTATTAAGAGGACAATATCAATATGAACATCGAAAATCCAACATACATTCAAAGTGATTACATGACCAATTTAGGTGACAATCACATTGCTGGTGAAGAACCACAAGGGGTGGTATCTCACCCTACCAATCAGTTCAAACGATCTGAAGTAGAGGCACACAAACGATATCCTTATCACTACCAAAAACAACATATGCCGATTGAAAGTAGTGTTGCACCTTTGCCTTATAGTCAACGAAGTGATATTGCACCTTACACATTCAATTATCCCTATGCTAATACTCCTGAAAGCATGGCTTATTCGCCCAAAGGTTTTGGTGGGATATTCGATCAAAGTGACTCAGCCAAACTATCTCCATTTCGAACTGCTATGGCAACATCATCAATCATTTTGCTTGGTGCAGTAGTCGGAGAAATGATTGTAAAAATGAGTTTTGAAGATTATTTTTCACAAAAAGCATCTTCCTTTTATAAGAAACAAAAACTTCCTACTGGATATGGTGCGTTGGTTGGTGCAATTACAGCTAATGCGTTGCGTATGGGAATTGCAAGTGGAATCGGTGGATCAATCCTAGATGGATTCAAAGCCTTTGGTGGTGCTATTCTTCCTGTCTCTGTTCCCATAGGATTGACATTTGCAAAAAGTACCAGCTTGAAAAAAGGAAAAATAGCCCTCGTTGGTGGTGGTCTGTTTTTTCTTGCACTTCCAATTATCGTTAAACAGTTCAAAAAGGAGTAATCATGAACTATTTCCCCTCACCTACAATTCCAAATATCGCTTATGGAATTGATTATCCTCAATACCTATCTGGAAATGTAGCTACATTTGGTTCAATCGCATTAGGTAAAACACCTGCGACATATGAACGAGCCATTGTTAGATTGAAATCCAAAATCTCCAATCTCAAGAAGAAAAGACGATTGGTAAAGAGTAAGAAACGAAAGAATTTTATAAATACCAAAATTTTGGTAAATCAAAAGAAGTTGAAAAAACTGCAAGGATATTTGGCTATCAAATTAAAGAATAAAAAGAAAAGAGCCAAAGGTAAAAAAGTAGACGAACCAGTTTTTGAAGATGAAGAATTATTGCTTACTGAAGCCGAACTACCAGATGAAGATGAAATGATCTATTCTGATGAGATAGTTGATGAAGCAGTAGATTCTCCTAATTATCTTCCATTCATTATTGGTGGGGTAGTCTTATTAGGTGGTGCTTTGCTTCTGATGAAGAAAAAACCTCGTAAAAACCGTTACAAGTTAGGAAAAAAGTCTAATCCTAAACGCAAAAAACGTAAGTCTAAAAAGAGAAAAGTAAGACGTAATAAATGAGGATAGTATGACCAAACGGGTTTGGGATAAAAAAAATCGTAAAGGATCAAAAGTCCAGACAATCATGTTCGATAAAGACCATTATACACTTCGTCAAGCACGAAAATGGCTCAAAGACAATGATTTCAAAGACCTTAAAGTTGATGAAACCGAAGAATATTATCGGTTTCGTCAACTAGATCCCTCTCTATTTGTGAAAAATTCATTTAGGACAATAAATTTCACCACAACAGTTAAAGCAGTAGTAGGTATTCCCAAAGCAAGAAGTAAGAAGAAAAATCCTATGAAGACAAGTTATATTCCCAAATTACAAAAATTGATTTACAATGATGATTTTGCAAGTGTAGTACAGGGTTTGAATTTGCTTGGACAAGTTGCAGAAGCACCTTGTGATATTTATCAAACTTTAGATATGTATCCTGCTTGTTCTCCAGAAGATTTAGAACGACAAGTTTATAAACATATCTATGATAATTATTACCCTACAGTTGCTTCAAATGAATATAAGGGGATTTTTGACGGTGATTATCAAGCTGCCCAAAATGGCTTGTATCTATATTTATGGACATTAGGCGAACTAGCACGATTGGGTGATAAAAACGCATTACAAATAAAAGAGATAGAGGTTATTAGAGATGGTAGTTATAAGCCTTATGGAATTGGCATACACTCCCTGCCTGACAATATTGGAGAGTTGAAAGGACTTATCCGCCTTGATCTTTCAGATTTAGAAGATATTACTCAGTTACCTGATAGTATAGGAGATTTAGAAAATCTTAAAAGATTAAGATTAACACTTAATTTTGCTCTAGGTACTTTGCCATCGAGTATAGGAAATTGTAAATTATTAGAAGAAATAATATTTCATACTTGTGGGATTGATGAACTTCCTTCATCTATGCGTAATTTAACAAATCTAACAAAAATAGACTTTCATAATTGCGATCTAATATTTGATGAAAAAACTGGGTTTATGAAAAAATCGGTAGTACAAGTTCTCGCATCTATTCCTAATTTAAAGGAACTTGACATCTATGTAGATGAAACATCTTTGGGTGTGCAACCCCAATATCCCACAAACATTGGAAATGTAAATCAGGTGACTAATGATGAACGTGGTACATACAGGAACAATCCTCATGTTAGGAAAAATAAAGGAGGAATTCAAATGGGAATTTTACAACACCAAACTAAAAGAAATAAAGGAAGAAGTCAAATGAAAAAATATGATTTGAAGAGTTTATATCGGAATCCTATCAATCAATTAAACCAAGAGCAGATCGATTTGATTCGTTCTAGATTGTTGTATTCGCCTAGATTTGAAGATATTGAAAGAGGAATCGCACTAGTAAAGAAATATTGTAGTACACCAGACGAAGTATTCCAATTGGTAACCAAAGGTGAGTCAGTACCACTTGATGATGATTGTTTTCACTTTTTATTCTATAAAATGCAATATCAAATGGAAAAGACAATTGGGTTCATAGATTATGACTTCGACTATCAAACTGAGGGTAAACAAGCACAAATAGGAAGACCAAAAGAAAGTCAACATCAATATTACCTTTCTTTCCTCTGTCTCTCTCTTACCTGTTATTTAGCAAGTCTTAATTACCCTCAAGCAATCAATCAACGCAAAATAGAAATTAACCATAATCAACATGGAATTCCTTACATTCCAGAAGAAATTGGAATTTTAATAAATCTAGAAAAGTTAAAGATTTTCAACTCGGATAAATTGAAAAAATTGCCTTTAGGTTTGGGTAATTTGAAAAAATTAACCTATTTGGATCTTCATAACAATGGTTTACAAGTCATCCCTGATTACATTGGAGAATTTATACAATTAGAATATATGGATTTAAATGGCGGATATCATGGAAGAAAAGAAGATAAAATATCCTATATTCCTGAATCTCTTGGAAATTTACAAAACTTGAAGTTTTTGAATTTGTCCAATAATAATATTTCTGATTTGCCTACTCATTTCTCCAAATTACACTCATTGGGAAAACTAGAACTAGCAAATAACTCATTTGTTAATCTTCCAGAACAGATGTTCGGCTTAAACTCATTGTATTATCTAGACATGCATTATAATGATATTAAGGAGATACCTATTGGTTTTGCTCAGTTGAAAAGTCTCTTCCGTTTCAATTTTGCTAATAATGAAATTTCTGTTTTTCCGAGTCAAATAGGAAGTATGACCAAACTTACTGCTATAAATATCAGTAGCAACTTCTTAAAAGTATTGCCAGATAGCATTGGAAATCTAGTAAATATGGGTTCCTTTGTTGTAAATGACAATCAACTTACTTCCCTACCTAACACAATAGCCAATTGGGTAGATTTGACATTCTTGAATATTCGCAACAATAATTTCACCAAATATCCAAGTGTTTTATCCTCGTTTAATAAACAAGGATTGGTAACAGAAATTGTCTCAAATCCTCGTAAAGATACCAACTTTATTCAAGAAGCATTTGAGGAAATGGAAGAACATGGAACAGAGGGTGCATTTACTCGATATGTTGCTGACAACTACAAAGGACATAATACACCAGAGAAAAGAAAGAAAGTCGCTCAAGAGATAAAAAGAGCCTATGAAAAATGGGTTGATGGTGGCAAGAAAGGTCGAAGACCTCATACTCTCAAAACATATCGTAGAGCAGTGTTTTATCTCAATCTTCAAAAACGTTCCTCTCTTTATAAAAATGAGAAGAAAAATCCTAGTTCATTTATGATTATTTTACAAGATGGCAATGATCCCTATGCTATCGTCAAAAATGGAAAAGTAGTTTGGAAAGGTAAATGGGAAGAACTCCCTCTGGTCACACATCCTAAACTCAAATTGATTGTAGAGAAAGATGGGTTTTATGATGTGAACGAAGATATATTTGGACTCTTTCCTAAGAAAAATCCATTTGGTGCATTGAAAGAAGCATTAGGAGCTGGTGCAAGAAAACTCTCTAAAACTGCTCAAAGACAAGCAAAAGAATTCTCTCAAACTGCTAAAGAAGTAGCAAAGCGAGAGAAAAAAATACTCGCTTTGCAAAAGGAAAAAGTCAAAATTCAAAAGAGTTTTAAGAATTTACAGGGTTGTGGAAAGAAATTGGGCATTTCACCTGAAGCGATTGTTGATGGTGATTTATGGAAACAGAGTATTGAGAGTTTGAATCAAGGTGTGATTGACATTGAAAAAGAAATCACCAAACTCAAATCACAACGGAACAATCCTCGTCACCCCATTTGGGTTGAAACAATCATTGAGCAATTGGGTGGATTGAAGTCTTTGCATGGAATGTTAGGTGTCAAAGAAATATACTATGATTCGACAAACAACAGTGTACAATTCAAGATCAAGAATCCAGATCATTCCAAACCAAATATCGTATCTATTATGTATCTGTATCCTCAGAACCTCTATCAAATGGATTTTTATAAGGTAGATGGTCGAAATGATATGCACATTGGAACGTATGTGGATGTATATAACAATGAGATTGTTCCAGTAATCGAACAAGAAACTCAAATGTATGCTCGATACAATCCCAAAAAAAAAGTAACTAGAGGAAGAACAAAGTCCAATCCAATCCAACCAGAGTACATACCGAAGTTGCAACGACTTCTGTTGAGTGATAAACAATCACAGACACAAGCAATCGATCTTTTAGAAACGATTGCTGAAGAACCACAAGACATTTATGATGTGCTTGGATTTGTTCCTCGAAAGGTGCATGAAATTTCTTTATATGATGATCCAGAAGCAGTTAGAGAGTATCATCAACTTAATGTCAGTTTCAAAATCGTACAACTATTGTCTGATCTCGGTGACAATCGCATTATCAATAATACTACAGAATTAAATTTGTATGGACGAAGATTAAGAGAGATACCAGAGTGGATTGGAAATCTTACTAACCTAAAAAGATTAGATTTGGGTTTTCAGAGAATATCTTCTTTACCAAAATCAATCGGTAATCTTACAAATCTTACTTGGTTGAATTTGAGATATAATAGATTAACAACCTTACCAGACTCGATTGGGAATCTTACAAATCTGACTACATTAAAGTTGAGTGATAATAAATTAACTAAGATACCAAAATCAATCGGAAATCTGACAAACCTTATTTATTTGAGTTTAAGTGAAAATCAATTAAAAAGATTACCAGAATCTATTGTGAACCTTACCAGACTCGATAAGTTATGGCTGAGGGGTAATAAATTAACAAAGATACCAAAATCTCTTAATTATATTCCAACTCTATCTATAGATAACAATGTCGTACTCAAAAACAATCCAAAGCAAAAGAGAACAAAGAAGAATCCAATCAAACAAGAGTACATACCCAAACTGCAACGACTTCTGTTCAGTGATGACGAAGAAGCACAGACACAAGCAATCGATCTTTTAGAAACGATTGCTGATACACCAAGAGATATATATGATGTACTTGGCTTTATTCCTGAAGATTTTGACAATTTGCTAGAAAGATTCTCTCTGAATGTTGGTTTGCAAATCACACAACTATTGTCATCTCTCGGTGATAGAAGAATTATCAAGAATACTACAGAATTAAATTTGAGATATCAGAAATTAACAACCTTACCACAATCTATTGGTAATCTTACTAATCTCACTGAATTAGAGTTGATGCAAAATCAATTAACAGAGATACCAGAAGCCATTGGAAACCTAACAAATCTCACTAAGTTAATATTGTATGGTAATAAATTAAACTCTTTACCTGAGTTTATTGGGAATCTTACAAATCTCACAAAATTAGAATTGTATGGTAATCAACTAACGACTTTACCTGAATCCTTTGAGAATCTCACAAATCTCACTTACTTAGATTTGGGATATAATCAATTAACAAAGATACCTGAATCCATTGGGAATCTCACTTACTTAGTGTTGAGTCGTAATCAATTAACATCTTTACCTGAATTCTTTGGCAACTTTACCAATCTCACAAAATTAGATTTGCGATATAATCAATTAACATCTTTACCTGAATCCATTGGGAATCTTACCAATCTCACTTACTTAGAGTTGCGACATAATCAATTAACATCTTTACCTGAATCCATTGGGAATCTTACCAATCTCACTGAATTAGATTTGCGACATAATCAATTAACAAAGATACCTAAATCTCTTAAAAATATTCCATATCTATACTACGATAACAATGTCGTACTCAAAAACAATCCAAAGCAAAAGAGTCCACTTCCTCTCATCAAACTACATTCGGAATTCATACCCATTGAGGATATGAATTCAAAAAGATGGTTCAAATCAAATCACAATGACTTTTATTACCACCTAGATAGAAATATTTTTCCAACTGAGATTGGTGATGTAGTTATGGATACAATTGATCCTTGTTTGGTAAGTTTGGTCGCATTCCTCATTCAACGTGGGGTTTTGACAGGTTCTTCATGTCAAGGACATGATGAGGACAATCTTATCGATCAGAGATTCTCAAATCATATGTATGACATACAACAAGTCCAGACAAAAGGACTTGTTGTAACTGACTTAGAGACAGAAGATCAATATCTATGGCATGATCCTCAATACACATCACCCTATCACAATGTAGAGGATATGTATAACGTCATATCCTCTACAGAAGTAAAAGGTGCGTTGACAGTATATCTCTGTCAAGACGATTTCAAAATATTTCACCAACTATCACCCATGATTGATTCACTTGGATTTGATATGATTGTGCCAGACAACTATCAAACGGAAGAAGTTATCGAAATGACAATAACGACCTCTGCTCAATCAGAACAAGAGATATGTGATAAATGGAATGCGTTAGAGAATTTGCTTAAACAATATATATCATAATGTCGTAAGATCATATTCATTGATAAACTCTCTGATTGATGGAATCATTTTATTGATCATTTCATCAATAGTCTCTGCAAAAACAACTGAGAACCATTCTTGTCGGTCATGCTCCATTATATTTTTGGCAGCTTCTTCATCCCATTCAAGTCCTGCTTCATTCTTGAGGAGAGACATGAATAGAGTTTGATTCTTCTGAGAAAAAGAATATCGTTCTGGAAGTTTTTCGGTGAACCCATTGGTGTCCTTAGCCCAACATTCCAAAGTATCATCAAAGGTCTTTTGCAATAACTCAAATATTTCATCATCATTATGCAACACTTGATACTCTTTCATTTTCTTTGGTTGAACCCACTCAGTAATCCAAGCTATTATATCGAACTGAAAAGCCTTTTCCATCAAATCTTCACCCTCTAAGGACTTCCAATTATCTAAAAAATGTAGATCATCCCAATGGATATCTACTACGATATTAGGTGCATTTTTATCTTT
>Ga0080013_1004563_pt1 | contig 13566 bp, 17 predicted proteins | sample ETNvirenome_6_85_FD_69236 | JGI IMG/M metagenome (GOLD analysis project Ga0080013, IMG submission 69236) | Marine viral communities from the Pacific Ocean - ETNP_6_85 (SPADES assembly) (version 2) | ecosystem: Environmental > Aquatic > Marine > Oceanic | place: Pacific Ocean | collected 2013-06-19 | reverse complement strand
GCCTTGGGGGGCAGGTGGTCGACCCCCCCGGTGCCGTCGCCGTAGTTGGTGCCGGTGAAGATGCGTCCCCGGTTGGAGGTGGCGACGATGCGCCGCCCCTCCATCTCGGCGCTGATCGTCCACTTCTCGGGGCCGGAGTTCTTCTTGCGTGCTGTAGCCTTTCGGGCCGGGTTGCGGCGCTTGGCACCGGGCTTGAGCGAGGGGTACTTCTTGAACACGGCCCGGCGCACGGCCGCCTTGTGCTTGGCGTTGTTGGGCCAGTCGGCGTAGGTCAGGGCGACCTCGGCCTGCTTTTTCGACTGGATCGGGAAAATTCGCTCCGACGGGATGGCGAACTGGCTGGCCGGCAGCTTCTTGCGCTTGGCCTGGGAGAGCTTGTTCTTCCGGCGAGAGGTGGCCTTGCGGCTCTTGGTGTACTCCCCCTTCTCCAAGAGGAAGCCCTGGGCCCACTCCAGATTCGCCTTGGATGCCGGGGTGCCGTCAGGGTCCGTCATGATGAAGATCAGGCCCTTGGCTTTCCAACCGGGCTGATTCGTGGCGGCCATGGCCCAATACGTCTTGGCCCTGTCGAGCTTTATGGGGGTGCCCAGCAGATCGTAGTTCGCCTTGGGTCTCACCCGGAAGTAGACGTCCGCGTTTGAACGCCGACTCCGGCCCTTGGCCTTGCCAAACGCCTTCCAGTCCTTGGCCAGCTTTCGGCGGTCCGCCATCGAGCTACCCTACTATTCGTCCGTGTCGAAGATGTAGTTGCCTACACCCAACCCGCCCAGACGGGCGTCGTGCATCACCACCTCGGCCGACGCTATGTACCGTCCCGCCTCGTCACACCGTCCCTGGCGGGCGAGGCGATCTGCGCACGCCATGAGACAGTTGGCAGGTCCGGCGGCGGGGCCCTCCACTCGCCGGCCGGCGCGGTACGCCGCCAACTCCTCCCCTACATCATGGTGCTGGTCGGGGCACGGGTTGTTGGCGGCCTGCGCCGGTGGGGCGGGGCGGGCCGCTGGGCGGGCCGCTGGGCGGGCTCTCCTGCGCCGACGGGCGCTGGTGGACGCTCTCGCTGCTCTGCTGAACCAACACATTGCTTTTTCCTTATCTGCCGAAGACCATGCGCAGGGCGATCACGGCCCCTGCGCCCACGAGGAGCCACCCCTCGGCGCTGTCGGGTGCGGGGACGCCGCCCGGCCACCACGAGGGCTTGCGGGCCCCTCCGCACCTGCAGGCGGGGTCGTGGCCCGGCTCGATGCCGGGAGCGTGCTGGGGGATGAGCCCCAGGATGTCGGCGGGCTTGGGCGTCGGCTGGATGTCGGGTCCGACCGGGATGGAGGTCACGCCGCCGCCGGCCGGGAACGGCACGTCACGGGGCTTGAACGGGGCCGGCACGAGGGTGCCCGACGTCGTCTCGATGTGGTCCGGCAGTTGCACCGGTGGCACGGAGGCGATCTGGAACTCCTGCGATGCGTCTCCGAATCCTGACAGGAACAGCATCACGGCCTCCTAGAAGTGCGCGCCGGCGGGCAGCGACCGCCTGAAATCCGCCGCCGACATCAAGTACCCGGTGACGATCGCCCCGACGTTGTCGGGGTTGACGGTGGGGGTGGTGTTGCGGGTGTACTGGGCCGTGACGAGCGTGCCGCCGTCGGCGTACAGGGCGAACCCCGGCGAGAAATCGTCCCGGTTGCGGTTGAGCAGCGACACGCCGGCAGTCCGTCCCGTGACCGTCGGGGCGGCACCGGACAACGTGCCCGCCGAATAGCCCGCCCCGCCCTGCAGGGCCAGATTGAACGTCACCCGGTCCACCAACTCGCCGTCGTCCATGAGGACCGGGTTGGCCCCGGCCTGCACCTTCGTGGCGTAGAAACGGTAGTTGGTGATGACCAGCACGCGGCCGTTGGGGACGCGCTCCTCGGTGATCGTGTTGGCCACACCCGCCGTGCCGGCGATGTAGGTCCGGTACCAGTCCCGCTCCCACAACTGCACGTTGAGCGGCGGCAGGTAGGCGAACCAGGGCGACGGCTCCTTGGGGAACGCCGGAGGGTGGTCGTGACCGGGCGGCAGGGGCGGGCGGTGCTCGCTCCCCTCCTCGCCAAGCCCCAGGCCGCCTTCCTTGGGAAGCTGGCCCTGGATGATGCGGCTGGACGACACCCCCTCGCTGGGGATGGGCAGCCGCCCGTCCTGCAGGAAGGTCGTCTGGCGGCCCCCGCCGCCTCGGCCCCTGCGCCGGTCTCCGTTCCTCACCGCCCTAGATCGACCAACCGAACTGCTCGGCCAAGTTGATCGGGATGAGGATCTGGTACCCGTGGAAGTAGACCCACACCTCGCCGGTGTTGTTGGCGGGGATGGCGATCTCGGGGCGGACCTCCACGGACAAGGTGTTGGTGCGCTCGATCCAGCCGGCGATGCCGGTGTACCAGGGGCGATCGCCTCGGGTCTGGTCGAACAGCGGGCCGCCCAGCCAGTCGGACTGCCAGAAGCGGCCGGAGCCGCCCGTGGTGAGCTTGAGGCTGAACTCGGGAAGCTGGAGGAAGGCGACGTCCGCCTCCAGGGTCGCCGGGACCACGCCGCCGACCCGGAAGGGCAGGCGGGTGATGGGCAGCCACTGGTTGACGAAGGCCGAAGCGGAGTCCGTGGGTCGCCAGAACGCCGTCATGGACGTGACCACGAACGGCCCGTCGGCGGCGATGGTCACCGAATCGGTCTGGCTCGCCGTGTCCGCCGCCGTGAACGGGACGTTGACGACGTAGGTGTACGGCATCCGGGGACCGGGGATGTCCTCGATGTACCGGGGCTGCTGGAGCAGCGCCTTGGCCTTCTCCTGCTCGGAGATGACCTTGTCGACGTCGGCCTTGAGCGCGCCGAAGCCGGCCGCTCCCCCCTGCAGTCCCTGGATGACCCCGTTGAGGCCGTTGATCTGCTGCTGCAGACTCCCAAGGTGCTGTCGTAGCTCACCTGCGTGCATGCGTCCTCCTCCTCCGCCCGAAGGCGGGTCTCCGCCCGAAGGCGAGTAGGGCCGACAGCGCCGGCCACCTCCGCCCGAAGGCGGGTAGAGTCGGCACCCCCAGGGACCGGCTGACATCGGCCCCTGGGGGTGCTGGCGAACCTTCGTCCCGACCGGCCGTTGGCGCGTACCGGCTGGGACTCGACGGCCGAAGCCGCCGAAACGTCCTACAGGACGTCTCGGGTGTTGTACCCATCGATGTACGCACGGCCCAGGCGCAGGCCGGTGTACTCGTTGATCAACTCCGCCACGTCGACCACGGTGTTGACCGTGGTGCCGGTGAAGTTGAACAGGCGCTCCAGCATCTGGATGCCCTGCCGCTTCGTGATGGCGATGGGCAGGGGCAGCACGTAGATGCTGCGGGCCTGCGGCTCGCCGTTGGTCAGGAGCGGCTGACGGGAGTCCGAGATGAAGCCCCAGGGGCCTCCACCGGCGGGCGTCATGGCCCACGGGCCCTCAAACTCGACCTTCTCGGAGATCTGCAGCCTGAAGACGAAGGAGTTGAGGGCGGCGATGAACACCGTGCCCGTGGCTCCCCAGCCCGTGCCCGAAGCGGTCACGGAGGCGACGCCTCCGTTGTAGATCTGAAGCTCGTGACGCACGGCGTAGCAGAGGAACGTCTGGTCGGACGTCAACTGCCCCGACGCGGGCATGTTGGTCAGGTCCAACGAGGTCGGGTTGGTGGTGAAGAGGATCTTCTCCGACACCGCCTGATGGGCCGTGGGGATGTTCGCGGTGGTCGCGTCCCCCCGGCTCTTCATGTACGTGTCGTAGAAGTACTGGACTCGCTGCTGGCGGATGCCGAGAACCTTGGCCATGTCGAAACACTCCGTGTTCGTCGCCGCCTCGGACATCGCCGGGAACGGCTGTCAAGGGCCGGGGCTGGAACACCGCCGTCGACCCGTTTTCACCACCCCGACCCCGTGCCGCCGTGAGGTGGCTACGGGGTCGAAGCTCGTCTCCCCCCACCGGCCGGGGGGCGTGGCCTGGGACGTCTAGCCCGCCGAATACAGCGGCGAGAACACGCCGTTGGACGGCACCTGCCGACCGACCATGCCGCCGCTCATCTGCGACGGGGCCGGAGCCATCGACCGATCGATGGTGTTCGGGATCGGCGTCTGCGAACCCGCACCCGTCGCCACCTGGGGACCGCCGAAGCCGGACGCCGAGACGGCCTGCTGGCACTTCCAGCAACGGAACACCGGAGCGCCCGAAGGGGCCTTGCCGACGCTGTTGCAGTGCGGACACTGGTACTGCTTGCCGGCCGGCACGGCGGCGACCACGGGGACGCCGGGGTGACGGACGGAGTTCTTGACCGCACGGACGTCGTAGCCCGCTCGGGCGAGGTTGCCCGCACCCTCCTCGGTCGAGTACAGCAGCTTGCCGCCCTGGGCCTGCAGCGAGTTGTGCAGGGCACCCAGGCCCTCCACTCCCGCCTCGGCCGCGTCCAGGGCGATCTCCGACAGGTCGGTGTCGTCCAGGCCGAGACCGCTCATGTGCGAGTCGACCTGCTGGCCGCCTGCGAACGACTCGGTGTCACCGAAGCCGCCGAAGCCACCCCAGCCCGCCGCCGCCTCCTGCACGAAGATGTCCGACTGCACGCCGGGCTCCTGCAGGTATGCGCCGAAGCCGGCCACGGCCTCCTGCACGGGCACGCCGGACGTGATGCCGGGGCTCTGCAGGTATGCGCCGAGACCGTCCACGCCCTCGTCGTCCGAGATGTACGCTCCGATGCCCTCGTGACCCTGGATGGGGGCGTACTGGGTGCCGTAGCTGCCCATCATGCCCGCACCGTAGATGTCCGGCTGGCCGAAGCCGTAGTAGCCGCCGGAGGCGACCGTGGGCACGCCCAGGAGGAACGAGGCCAGCATGTGGTCCGCCGGGAGCAGGGCACCCAGGATCTTCAGACCGAAGTTGATGCCGAAGCCCAGGAGCAGCGCGTTGCGATGCTCCGGCTTGAGCATCTTGAACCTGGGGAGCACCGCGGCGGCGATACCCAGGCTGACGGCGGCGGAGCCGACCGACACGATCTTCGGATTCCAATCCGCCGGGGCCTTGCTGGCCAGGAACGACGCAGCGGCGTGCCCCGTGGCCAGACCGGCGATGGCGAACAGCGACGGGACGACGGCCTTGGCGATCGGCTGCAGCGGACGCGGCAGCGAGGCCACGAAGCTGTTGCGACGCCGACGGACGTTCCGGCGACGACGCGTGGTGGTCCGACGCCGACGGGTCGACGTGTTCCGACGCCGCCGACGGGCGGTCGTGGTCCGACGCCGACGGGTCGACGTGTTCCGACGCCGCCGACGGGCGGTCGTGGTCCGACGCCGACGGGTCGACGTGTTCCGACGCCGGGCTCCCCGGCGGGCGGCCGACGAACGCTTGGCGCTGTTGCGCTTGCGACGCCGCCAGCCCAGCTTCGCCGCACGACTGCGGGCGGCCCGGCTCTTGCCACCGGCGTTGCGACGCCGACGGGCCTTGGGGTAGCTGTAGCGGCCCCGACTGCGCTTGATGGCCTTGCCGGACCGGCTCGTCGGGCGCGACGAGTACTTGCGGAAGTGCGCCGACCGCTTCTTGCCCTTGGTGGACTCCTTCACGGACGTCCAGAGCGGGTTGCGCCGCCGACGCCGCTTGGCTGCGGTGCCCTTGTAGACCTTCCGGCGACGATTGCCCTTCTTCTTGGGGGCTCGGGGGTGGTGGGTCCAGCCTACGTGGCTCTTGCTCTTGAGCTTGAGCACGTTGCGGCGGCGTCGTCGGGTGCGTCGGGCCATCTTCTTTTTTCCCTTGCTGCTGGTGAAGCTCGGTCGGCCGGAAGACAGCCCAAGAGGATCGTCGTCGCGTGGCCCGTGAGACGGGTTCGGCAGCGCGTAAGCCAGCTTCGACACGCCGTCGAAGGGGTTACGTCGTCGTCTTGAGGTCTTTTTGGCTCGCGCCAAGCGCCTTTCCTCGGTTGTCGGTCGGGCGCTCTGGGCGCTCTGCCGGGGATGGCGCTCTGGGCGCTCTGCGATTCGGAGGCCACGTTAGGACGGCGATCGAGATCCTGTCAAGAAACTTCGCGTTGCAACGCCTCAAGAAAGACGCCCCCACGCCGTACCGTAGCGGGTGGCGTGGGCCGGGCGACGGTTGAGGACGGGGTGCGGGTCGAATCGCAGACCTCCCGGCACGGTGGCGTCCTCCACCACGATCCAGCGGTGGCCGGGCACCAGCCACGTCGCCGCCCGCCACGGCCTCGGCCAAGCGATCACCACCTCGTCGGCCACGCGCAGAAGCTCCGCCATCGCCTTGTCGGGATCGCCCACATGCTCCAAGACGTGCGAGGCGAAGGCGCAGCCGAATTTCCCGTCTGGGAAGATTTCAAGGTTTTGCACGTCGGCCTGCACATAGGCCGGGCACCTCGACGTCGGGGCCAGATCGGCCGTCACGTCCCCACAGGGGTACTCGCCCATAGGCTCGCCTATCACCAACAGCGGCTTGCCCTTGGCGTCCGCCGTCCTGCGAGCCTTGGCGAACAGGACCCGCCTGTCGGTCTTGCCTCGGAGCCACCAACCAAGCTCCCAGACCCCAACCCCGACCAGCACCCACTTCCAGAAGCTCATCCAAGGACCCCGCGTTTCAACGTCGAGGTGGCATGGCCACCGGGATCGGAAGCTGCGTGACCATCACCACGGGGGTGCGGCACTTCGGGCAGACCGTCTCGATCTTGCCGTCCACGGCCCGCCAACGGAACAGCAGGCGGCGGCAGTTGGGGCAGCGCACGTCCTCCAGGGCGGGGTCGGGGACCGCTCTCCTAGATGCCGAAGACCGTTTCCTCACGAGCGCTCCAAGATTCTCGCCACAGCGCCCCCGGCCCCGAACCTATCTTCAAGCAGACCGACCAGATCCTCCGTCTTGCGGTAGCTGTCCCAGACGAACTCACAGGCTACGGGGACAAACGGCTCCAACGTCGGCTCGGGCAGGAACTCCCATTCCTCGGCGCGGCGCAGGATCGTCCGGCCTCTCGCCACCCCATCCCCGTCCAAGAACCAATCCCCCACCCTCACGACAACGTGGTGCAGGACGCCAATGTCGTCGTACACCGCCCACAACGACGCCTTGGGGCCTAACCACTCCACCAACGCAACGCCCAACCCCCCGCAACCGCCGGCTGTCCATGTGCCGAACCCGGTCTGCTCGTCCAAGAAATGGCCATACACGGCAGGTTCGTTCAAGAGCGCCTTGAGGGCCTTCCCGAATCGCTTGGCCTCGTTCATCCGTCGATGCCCGGCCAGTCGATGGTCAGGTTGGGGCCGCACCACAGCACGGCGTCGCCCTCACGGCCGCCGGTGGCGGGGGCGGCGACGAGGTCCATGCAGCCAGAAAATCCCCGCATGCACGGAAATCCCCATAGCTGCAGGCCTCCTCCTTGCCGGCCGTCGAGCTTGCGCTCCACGATGCGGCCGTCGCAGTCCAGCGTGTAGCCGTCCGCCGAACCCAACCACGTCATGGCCTCGGGCCACTCCGGGTAGCAGCGGTCCAGCGCCGCCCCGCCCTTGAGCAGGCGCTTGGCCTTGGCGGGCGGCAGGTACACGAGCGTGTCGGGATCCTGATCGTGGAAGTAGCCCTTCCACACGCCCCCCCGGTCCGACGGGTCGCCGGGGTCGATCTTGTCGGACGAGTACAGCACCTGCACGCCGCTTCCCACGGCCCACATCTCGTGCGGGCCCCAGGAGTGCTCCGCCAGCCGGCCCTCGTCGGACCGGGAGTGGAACGTCTGCAGGAGCCTGCGGGCCTCGTCCACCCCGCCTCGGTTGCGCCGCCTGCTCATTTCCCACACCGAAACACGATCACGCCCCTTGGCTCCATATGGCGGAGCGGACCGGCCGTCCTGCGCCGCTCAACGGCGACGAGGGGCCGGGCCGAGAACCATGTTCATGCCGAAGTAGATGAGCGCCCCGACGGCGACGACACCGGCGACACGCGCGAGGCCACTCTTGGCCGGGGCGGTGGGTGCCGCGTCCCCGAAACCGGTGAAGGGTTGCCTGGGGGCGCGCACGACCTGACCCTTGGCCTGGGGGCTGCTGCCGGCGGGCGTGCAACCGGCCGGCAGAGGGGGGAGCAGCGACTCGATGTCCTTGCCGATGGGATCTTTGGGAGGCGGTTTCGGGCCGGTGGACGGGTTGACGTCGCCCCAACCGCCGACGGACTCCTTCCCTGGGCACACGTAGTGCGTGTAGTCCAAGCTGTCCCAGTTCCAGACGCTGCAGTTCTTCACACCGCCGCCCGCCGACGGCCCTTGAGCGCCCGCCGCAGCAGGAAGCCCCCGCCCAGCACGGCGACACCCAGACCGATCCACAGACCCCAGCGCGGGGCGTCGGAGCCCTCGCCCTCGCCCTCGCCCTCTCCAGCGCCGCCCCTGGTGAACGTGGACCCACCGCGGATCGGAGTGTCGGAAACCGGCTGCACCCAGATGGCGGAGCCGCCCCGAATGACCGCCGGGGCGCTGGCGTCGGCCGCCAGCCCCCACTTCGTCTGAAACCTGTCCGACGCCCCGTCGAGCGGCCTGACCGTGCCGATGTAGAAGTTCTTGTTGTAGTAGGCAGGGCACTCGCCATACCGGGTCCGTTCCTCGGTGAAGCCGCCCACGCCACCGGGGCCCAGCACCAACCGGAAGATGTAGGCGTTCCCCGAAACGCGCGATTTCATGTCCCCGACGATGGTGTTGTCGTCAGCGATCCTGGCGATGATCTTGGTGCGTGGCTGGTTCTCGCCGGCCTTTGTGGTGGAGCCCACCACCCAGCCCCCACCCCTGTCGAACAGGTTGAGGTAATAGGAGGTCTTCCCCACCATCACGCTGAAGCGGGCTTCCCACTGCCCCCCGTTGGCCTGCGGTGCTGCGCTAGAGCCGACGAAGGACTGGACCGCCCTCGGCATGTTGCCTGTGTGCTCCCTGGCTTGGTAGCACTGGCGGAACAACTCGCACTGGGACTCGGACGTCACCTGACGATCCGTGCCTTGGTTGCCGGCGAACGCCCCCAGGCCCTGGATGGATGCACCGGGGAAGTTGGGAGGCGTGGGTCTCACGTCGAAGTGCGGTCCCATGTCGCCGGCACGGACGTACCCCACCGGCTCGCCCTTCTGCATGGGGATGACCGGGTCCGAAAAAGCCGGCTGGCCGAAAACTCCGCTGAATCCGCTGCTCATCGTCGTCTCTCCTAGCGAGGCCGGCATCGTGACCGGCGTCATGGTTCCCGGCGTAGGGATGTAGGCCCGCCCCTCTCCACCGGGCGTGGCCAACGGGCTGCCGGAAAACACCGGCTCTCCGAAGACTCCGCTGAATCCGCTCATGGTCGGCTCCTCACATGATCCTCCTCGGCGGGCACTTCGCCACGCACGCAGGGTCCGGCGGGGAGCCCGGCATGCGGTAGGCCGGCGGGCATCTGTCCAGACACGCCTTGCGTTTCAACGCATGGTCCGACCCGGAAGGTACCCGGTGTCCGCCGGGACGTACAGGTGTCGGCGGACTGCGCCGGTCCCACCGCTCCTTGGCCATCCAACCCAGGACGACCCCCACGCCGATCCAGGCCAGCCGCATCTACAGGTACTGCTTGGCGGCGGCGTGAAACTGCCGCAGCGTGGGGCTGGCCGCCTTGACGATCTGCTCCTGCTGGCAGGCGTCGGTCAGGTGCTTGCCGCACATCACCGCCGCCCCGGCCGTGGCGAGTCCGGCGTTGACCCCTCGGACGGTGTTGGCCTTCACGCAGGCGTCGAACGCCCTGCACGCCCCGCCCACGGGACGTGGCGGAGGCGGGGCCACGGCGGCCGACGCCTCCTTGCGGAAGAACAGGAACCACGTCAGGCCGCCGACGGCGGCGAGGCCGATCACGATGGGGACGACGTTCCTCACCGGGAGCGCCCCAGCAAGGCCCGGCCCTGGGGGGTGCGCTTGACGACGAACCAGCCCACGGCCCCCACCCCGGCGATGATGCCCAGGACTCGCAGATCCATGTACCAGGGCGGCCCGCTGGAGGGCTTGCAGGTGTCCATGAAGGACACCCGGTCGGCCGGCGGGATCTGGTCGAGCGACCGGGTGCAGACCCAGCGCGCCAGGACGTCCTGGGAGAACCGGTAGATGGCGTAGCCCACGCCGCCTGCCAAGGTCACGACCCCGGCTCCGGCGGCGACGACCTGCCACGCCCCGAACCCCCCGCCCACGCCCGGTGCTCCGGCCATGGCGGCGTCGATCCTCGCCGCCCGGCCGTGAAGCTCGCTGACGGCCTTGCGGATGGCCGAGCCGGCGGGCATCTGCCGGGTGGCGGCGTCGATCTTGTCGAGCTTGGCCTTGGAGTCCGTGAAGCCCTTGTAGATGCCGGCCCACTGCAGGGCGGACACGGCGGTGTCTCGCGTTGCAACGGCGAGATTGACCACGGAGTCGTCCATGGTCTCGGCCACCTCCTCGGCCAGGGACGGCGTCCACCCCGGCGGCCGGGTGCGCTTGACGCACCGCTCCTCGCAGAAGGCGGCCGGGTCCACACCCCAGCCGGGGTTGACGACGCCTCGCTGGACGCAGCTTGTCGCCACGGGGGCGCACTGGCCACCCTTGGCGACCACGGCCTTCATGTGCGCCGGGTCGGAGCACCAGTCGCCGCATGTGGAGGCGTCGTTGGTGAACCAGCTTCCCACGGTCAGGCTCCCAGGGAACGGGACCAGCGGTCCAGCAGGAAGAGGCCGCCGAACGTCAGGATGATGGCCGTGGCGATGACACCGCCAGCCTCGTCCTCGGCCTTCTTGCGCTCGATCTTCTCGACCGCCGCCTCGACGGTCTCGACCGTGAGAGCGTCGGGGACGATCTCCTCGCCCAGACCGGCCCAGGGGTGGTTGGGGTAGTCCCGCAGGTAGTGCTTGCCGATGCCGGTGTCCTGGCGGGCGAGCGGCCCAGGCCGCAGGCCGTAGGGTGGGCCGTAGATCTCACGCCGGGCGGCGGTGAGCGGCCGGCGCATGAAGGACGGCCCGACGTTGCCGGGCACCTGCATGGGCGGATCGATGGGGTCGATCACAGGCATGTGCATGGCCGGATCGCTGAACACCGGCTTGTGCATGGCCGGGTCTCCGAAGACGCCGGACAGGCCGGCAAAGGGCGCTCGCTGGCTCGTCAAGGTCTTTCCTCCTGCGACTCTCATCCACATGGCCTACGCCTCCTCGGGGACGTACAGGTAGCTGCCGAAGCCGCTCACGCCCGCCGGGGCCTGCCACCCTCTTGGAAACGTCTTCTTGCTCGCGCCGCGGGTGCGGCAACGCTTGTTGATGCACTCGTAATGGCCCGTGCAGCCGGACGCCGGAGCGTCGGGATACCCGCACGGCACGCCGGGCTGGATGCTGCAGTCGAGGCCGATGGTGCCCGCCTTCAGGGCGGTGTCCATGGCCTTGACCGTGGCCCAGGCGTCCGCCGGGGGCGGATCGTCCATCCCGTTCATCTTCTTGAGGTACCACGTCGACAAGGTGCCCCAACCGGGGCCCACGACCTTGTTCGCCGTGGGGAAGCTGGTGCCGTACTTGGAGCGGCACTCGGCCTTGGCGGCACCCAGGACGTCGGACAACCGGGACGTCAGCCCCGAATACCACGTCGCAAGCTGCGCCTCGGAACCGCTCCTGGGGACGCGCTTGCCCTTGGTGGCCTTCTTGCTCGCCTGCAGGGCGCGGGAGTGCCCCTCCCAGTCGATCTGACGCTGGCCGTCGTCCGTGATCTTGATGCTGGTGGCGACGGGGTCCACGCCCTCCTGCGTCCTCACGGCCTTCTTGCGCATGAGGAACCACACGATCCCGCCGACCGCAGCCAACCCGACGCCCCCCGCCACGACCTTTCCTGCAGTGTTCATCGACAGGCGCTCCCGCACATGAGGTAGTTGCCGAGCCCGAAGCCGAGAAGGCCCTGATTGGCCTTGATGACGTTGATGACCGACTGGGGGTTGCCCTGGCCCTTGTACACGAGCACCTCTCGCACGAACTGGGAGATGCCTGGATCGGGCTGCGCCCCGCCGGCACACCGGCCGACCAGCGTGCGCCGCACGCCGGCCAGGGCGTTGATGGCCTGCTGCTCCTTGGGGCCGACAGACGCCCAGAACTCGTACCAGCCTGGGCGAAACTCCTCCGCCATCTCGTTCAGACTGTTGACCATGGCGGCGCACGATCCGGCCATGGCGGAGGTGTCGTGCTCACCCTTCCAGCGATCGACCGGGGCGGCTTCCTTCTTCGGGGACGCCTTGACGACGGCCTCCACGAGCTTCTCCAACGGTGTCGGCGGCGGCGGGGGCGGCGGAGGCGGGGCTCCGACCTTGAGGGCGTCGACAGCCGCCTTTTCCGCCGCAGCCCGTTTTTTCGACCGCTTCATCGCCCAGGACACGGTGGCGAACGTCACCCCGGCGGTCCCGACCACGATGGCGGCCATCACAGGTTGGTTGTCCCTTGCCCAGCCCATCAGTCGTTCCTCCCCACGGCGTAGAATCCGGCCCCCAGGTGGCCCAGGCCGGCGGTGCCGCCGCAGGCCTTCAGACAGTCCGGCGCTGGCGGGCCTTGGGCAGCGCACTTCTGACGGCACTCATCGGCGTCGTCGGCCAGCAGCAGGTTGGCCAGGGTCACGAACGGGTTGGCCTTGGGCGGCGCTGGCGGAGGCGGTCGGTTCTGCTGCCGCGCCACGTTGTTCAGGTAATCCTGCTGCACCTTGCTGACCCGCTTGGCCTCCCGCAGCTTCACAAAGGCCCACACCCCTCCGCCGATGATGGCCAGCGAGCCGAGCCCTATGACGACCGTGCTGCCCTTCATGGTTTCAACCCCATCCAGACGACCGCCCCTATGCCGATCACGGCCATCACCGCCAACAACCCCTGGCCCGCCTTGTCGGCGGTGTCCTTCAGGCGCTCCTCGGCGGCCTCGGACACCCCCAGGCCGCCGAAGGCGTCTCCGCCGACGATGTTGGGGGCCACCCGTCCCATGCGGTACGCAGGGGCCCTGGGCAGCAGGGCGGCCTGTCGGCCGTAGAAACGGTCCCTGGGGATGGCCCAGGCACCGGGGGCGGTGCGCGCCGCCTCCAGGCGCTCAAGGTTCCAGCCCAGGACGGGGTCGGGGAACGCCCCCTCGGGGCCGTGTCCCGGCATCTTGGGGTTCTTGAAGCCCATGAGGTTGGGCCCTACGGGGTAGCGGCCGACGTCGTCGGCCTCCGCCCAGCGCAGGTCGGTGCCGACGGGCGTGAGCCAACGCCCCACGGGCGTCAGGGTCCGCTTCGGCGGCCAGATCTGGTAGCCGCTGTAGTCGTCCGTCTGGATGGTCCGCATGGCCTGCAGACGCTCCCCGATGGGGCCCGGTGCCGTCTCGGGCACCGGCCGCTCCATGGCCTGGGCTACGAACTGACGCATCGGACCTCCTAGTAGACCGACGCCCTGGGGAACGACGGGGGTGCCGGCTGCGACTCAAACCTCGGCCCCATGTCGCCTGCGTGGACGAAGCCCACCGGAAGCTCCTTCTGGCGGGGGATGGCCGGGGCGGAGAACACGGGCGAGCCGAACACGCCGGAGAACCCCATGAGTTGCAGTGTCGAGCCGGAG